>Ga0307511_10008130_pt1 | contig 10502 bp, 9 predicted proteins | sample 13_EM_MG_FD_200266 | JGI IMG/M metagenome (GOLD analysis project Ga0307511, IMG submission 200266) | Populus trichocarpa ectomycorrhiza microbial communities from riparian zone in the Pacific Northwest, United States - 13_EM | ecosystem: Host-associated > Plants > Roots > Unclassified | place... | reverse complement strand
TTTTAAAAAATAAAAAAATATTATTTTAATATATATTTTAAAAAATAATTTTAAAATACAAAAGTCTCTGGAATAAGAAGGGGAGACCTGGTATTGCGTGTTAATGGGTGTGGGCGGTATAGTTGGCCCACACAGCCTTTCGAGGGATCCTTTTGATTTTTGTTAGTTTGTGGGCACACAAAAGCAGGGAAGCTTCTTATCCTCCCCTGCTGGTTTTCATACAAAATCTTACACTTGGAATCTTCAAAAGCCGAAGGACTTGTTGTATCGTAGCATATCCAAAATCCCAATTTTATTAATCAATGCAAATACCAAATCTAGACATTCTCTCACACAATAGCATTCCTCCTCCATGGGAGTTTGTTTTTGTTCTTTAATTTATTTTTAAAATGTTTTTTTTAGGAATTAATGTTTTTTAAATGTTTTTTTTTATGATTTTAAAATACTAATGTTAATAATAAAAAATAAATTAAATATATTTTTAATTAAAAAACACTCTTGAAAGCACTTACATCATCAATCACATATTAAAATAAAGTGAAAGATATTCAAGATAAGTGTATGAAGGAAGGGACAAAAAATAATTAAATATGTTTTTGTTTTCTTGAGTGAATGGCAACAGCGTAATACATGGAGAGGTTGAAGGGCTAGTTAATGTGAACAACAGAACAGTGGCCTATATAGTTCAGTGTCGTCCAGGCCGGCTTTGCAGCATGTTGCGCTCCATCTAGCTAGTTCTCAATTGGGCCACTATCCCCTCTCCCTCTATCCAATCCTCCTGCACGTTATCTCTTCATCTCAGCGATGGCACCCATGAGCCTCCCTCCTGGATTTAGGTTCCATCCAACCGATGAAGAGCTTGTTGCGTACTATCTTGATCGGAAAATCAACGGCCACACAATTGAGCTTGAAATTATCCCAGAGGTTGATCTCTATAAATGCGAGCCGTGGGACTTGCCAGGTACATATATCTAATTAATTTCCATTCATCAGTAATATACCGATGTTCTTATATATGCTCTTGATATTCTTTCCGACTCTCTTTTACTATTTTTGGTGTGGGTGGAATGTGATAATTCGCTTAACAGACAAGTCATTTTTACCGAGCAAAGATATGGAGTGGTATTTTTATAGCCCCAGGGATAAGAAGTACCCTAATGGGTCAAGAACTAACAGGGCAACAAGGGCTGGTTACTGGAAAGCCACAGGGAAAGATAGACCAGTGCAGTCTCAGAAGCGGCCAGCTGGCATGAAGAAGACATTGGTGTACTATAGAGGTAGAGCTCCTCATGGAATCAGAACCAACTGGGTAATGCATGAGTATCGCTTGATCGACTCATTTTGTGGCAATGCATCATCAATTTTAAAGGTATTGTACTCTCACTACCGGCTCAGTGTACAATTTTTATTTGATCGTGAATCTGTAGTAGTTTAATCAAGCAGGGGCACACATATAGCCTATTGCATAGTTTCAAAATTATATAGAAGTGAGTGAATTAAGATCATTGATTCACCATGATGAAGTTCGATCTGCCCCATTTCGTGGTTCAGTGGCATTCATATTTTTTGACTAGTATTAAGAGACTATTAGAGTATTAGGGTTTACAAAATGTCACCTAGAATGTGTTTGATTGCCAGTTCTGCGTAGAAGACATACGCTGATGAACTTTGCAATAGGAACACGCGCATGTAAGATAGCAATTGGCCTCACAAGGAAACGCTGGTAACAATGACAGGATTAAACTGAGAGGTTTTTCGGGGTATGTTTTGTTTGTATATCTTGTAGATGCAAGGAGTTGATCGGTACTTGTCCATGCAATGAGATTCATTGATATTGATTTTAGTAATTCATGTAGCGTCTATCACTTCAAATTAAACGATATAGGAACACGTTCAGATGCATTATGCAGGGAGACGTGACAGTTCAAAGCCAGGACTTTATGCAGTCAAGTGAGGAAAACCGTCATTGATTATACTTCTTTATGATAGAAGCAACGCATATGTCGATCAGATCTTATCGAATTTAACCATTGCACTTGATTTTATACACCATTATCTTTTTTAGATCTTCCCTTCCCTTACACTACTAAATGTTCTGTCTCTTTAATAAAGAATACCTTATCATCAACATGATGATGAAAGAGTCTTTGTTTCAAAACTTTAGGTGCACTTGCACTATCCCTGTTTTGTTTCTTGTTTCTTTTTTTGCTCTTTGTGATCTTGCTTTTTTAGATCTTTGTACACCTCTTTAACAAATTTGATTACTTTTTTCACCGCAGGATTCCTATGCATTATGCCGTGTTTTCAGGAAAACAGTACAAACTCCCAAAACAAAAGAAGAGAAAAATGTTGGTGATGAAGAGAGGGATATTGCAGCGTGGGTCTCAGAAGAACAATTATTGGGGGATAACAAATGCCGTATTGAAATTTCTAAAGGGAGAGAAGCTGAAGGTGAAAATTTCAACAATGACTATTGTAAATTCCCATCTGAAACATCTTCCTCAGATGTCACCCAAGGGACTCCAATTGAAACTGCAACGGCCGATGATTTGCTAGCTCCAATTGCCTCGGATGAAGCCAATAGCTCAGCTAACATTTACTCAGTGGGCGTGGATTTCTCGTCGAATCTAATTCAGGTACATTAACAAATTTCTTTCATAAATGAATTTAATTTCTTTATGTTGATAGACTTTCTATGGTTTCATTTCCTTAGAACTAGTAGATGTCGGTGCAATAATTAGTAATTTGATAATTATTGCATATAGATGCATAAAAAGATAATAGAAAAACATTAGTTCACTGCTGGTATGGGCCATACCAATAATTAACTCATCTTTTCTGATCATGATATGATTATCTCTTTTGCCAATACTGCATTTCCTGCAATGTTCTGCTTTTATTAAAGCTTCATGCTCACACCATGGAAAATAGCATGTGGTTGTGTCTCGCACACGATGAAAGTACAATCCTCGGGCCGCTATGTGTTGGAAATGGCCCACAAAACAAGCCCTTTGAGTTTTTTCTTTCTTTTGATCCGAAGTTAAAGCAGCAAAAGTTGGAAGCAATGAACTCCATATCTTTTCCTAAAGCTTCCTTCTGAAAATCCCTCAAACACTGACTCCAATTGGCTTTTTCACCATCTTCAACATCTTCTTTTGACTGACTCAAACATAATTCAAAGTTCGAACATCTTTCTTCCTGATTTTTCTCTCTGAGTCTACTATATATATATATATATATGAAACCTCAAACATCGCTATTTCCGATGCATATGTTTCCCCACTAGAGTTAATTTTCTAATTCAAAAGATGTTGCTAGGTTGACTGTTTTATTCAACAACAATGCTCGAAAGGATTGGATTTTCCTACTTCCCGCCGAATTCCTTTTTTTCGTTTCCAGCGATGTTATTAATCACACAACATACTGTGGATGCAGGATATGCAGATGCCAGTCTACTCAAGCTTGCTCTATCAATTCCCGTACCCTTCTTTAGAACTAGAAGACTTCCCACAGATTAACATCGCCGAGTGTGTGAAGCCATCCAAGCCTGAAATTAGCGACGAATACATGATGTACAAGGATTGCATGGACGGAACATTAGAACAACTATGTTCCTCTCAAGACAACTCCAATACTGTACTCCCCCATGCAAGACTAATTTAGGGCCACTAACTAAGATGACCGCACAAAGTAACACTTATTTGATATGTTACTTACAGTTGTTGTATTACCACCGAAATTCATATTACAGGCGTAGGATATATTGTGATGGGCTACATAACATGAAACAAAAATATATGAAAAGAAAAGTGAGGATTATTTTGCGTTATGATAAGGTTACGCACATCATTCATTATACAATGACAGGTCAAAGCACGCCATCATTTGCTTTTCTGTTATTTTCTTCCCGTTTAATGTTTTATACGATTGTTCATACTTCTCGGTCAGTTTGAAAATAAATCGGATGAACATTTGGTGATGGTGTGCCATCGAGAAATTCGTGATCGGATTTCTTTGTGGAAATAAATCAATCGTTTCTGCCAAGGTACGTAAATGAACAAAATAATCTCTCTGTTATATATATATATATATATATATTTAGTTTGATTGATATGATCTCGAATGATTAAACTAGCGTGCGTGCTTGTAATTCCATTAGCACGCATGATTTCTTTTAAGATAAATCCGAGCATAAAAAAAAGGCGGGAATAAAAACTCTTCAATGTGAGGCAAATGCAACAATTAGTACAATTTTAGAAGACATGTGCGGTGGTGACAAATGGGTAATAAAACAATTATCCGTTATTTACAGGTGCTCATTTTCATCTTGAATGAATATCAAAAGTTTTAATAAAATTTTTATGTTTGAATTTTATTTTTAGGGTTAAGAATTGAATTATAAGTGAAATTTAATCTATAAAAATACTATAAAAATAAATCAGAGATCAATTCCTCTGATTTACAATTTCAAAGTAGGGAAATTTAATATTAAAATTAAATTTCTTAAAATACTCATTTAAATTGAATTTTATCTTTTTAAATATCTAGATTCAATTTATTTACCAATTAAATTTAAGCAGTAAAAAACTACTTCAAACAACCTAAAAGTTTAACCCTGTTTAATTGAAATGAATATTTAACATACATGCAGGGGTTCAATTGTTAGAAATTCCGAAACAAGGACTGAAAACTAAAAAAGAATATGAATTGAAAAACTTCCAATTGAGAGCGTAGCTGTAAGAAAAATAAAATACAATCACCACCTTAAATCTGTCGAAAGGTTTTAGCTGCATTTTCCAAATGAGTTGCCTATCCAAACCCACCTAAACCTTGTAAATTTGGATATCAACGACATACATATGACCCCACACACGAGAGAGAGAGAGAGAGAGAGAGAGAGAGAGAGTGCCCAATGAAGACCAAAGCAACGCATCTCAAGCTCTCGCTTTCAGAGAAGATGTGCGAGAAGTTCATACTTGGAAGGTTTCTTGCTTGTCTGATAAGAGAGAGAGAGAGAGAGAGAGTTTTATCGTATACAAAATGTTTCGAGATTATCACATGACAGCAGGAAGAAAAGTAAGAGGTCCCTGATTCGGATTCTCGCTCTATAAAAGTAACATCAAGAAAATGTACATAAGCAGATGAAGAGCCGAATGGACGGGCTTCTCCAGGTCAGTAGAGCAAAACTTTTGCATCGACGGGCACAGAGGCTGCAAGTAGAGTCTCATGACCATGCCGACAGCTCCAATCTTCAACCACCGGGAAGCAGAGACGAGAGTTTTATGGGCTGGATCATATAAACGGACAAATGGGCCTGCCGACAGTAGTAATTTTGTGGGCCCGGTTGGTAACTGGTGCAATAATTATCCTGCACGGCCTGGATGGTTTGAATCCATAAATTAGGGTGGTCGCCAGGGGAGTGGGCAGAAGCAAATTAATTAGCAGTCCAGCGAATAGACTTCAAACAATTAATTTTTTTTACGAAAATAAAGTCTAAAAAGGCACCTAATGATTATGAGATGGTTTAAAATTGCATTTTGAATGGTGATTTTAAAAAACTATTATAGGTTATTTAAAATTATTTTTTTATATTTTTAGATTGTTTTAATATATTAACATTAAAAATAATAAAAATATTATTCTGATGTATTTTTAAATAAATAATATTTTAAAAACCATTTTTTAAAAAAATGCTGATTTTCTAAGGGATTCAAGTTCATCGTTCAATTTCCTTTTTCTTGACAATATATACCATGCGAGTTTTTTTACAGTGAAGAAAAGCATTATACTTTACATCGGCAAAATAAATATGGGAATAATATTGCTCAAACTATCCCTTTTCATTAAATTTAACCACAATAAAAATTATATTTACTGGATGTCTTATAGCCATATTTACATTGATGATAATGTAACTTTTTGTAAAAAACAATTATGAATTAAATAGAAGTTGAGCTCGTATAAAATAAGAGGTCTATTAATAATTTAACATAGTAAATTAAGGGGTCAATTCAAATAAAAAAATTAAAAAATATACATCCAAATGATGGATAATTCAGAAAGTATTTGTACATGTTTTTTTGTAAATAAAAAACATAATCTGGGAGATGTTCAACAGGTCTTTCCCGAATTCATTAAAAATTATTGTTATTCTCTAGCTAACACCAACACAAGAAATGTTAGACTTAGCAGCAAAAATTTGCAGCACATTTAATTTTTTTGGCCATAGGCCAAAACTATGCATTTGCCATAAAATTGAGTTCATACGTAAAGATATATGTAAACACTTTTATGGCAATCTTTTATATAGCATCGATATAAAAGATTGCCATAAAAGTTTTTACATATATCTTTACGTATGAACTCAATTTCAATGTGCAAAATTTAATAGGGCCGGCCAGAAGATTATATATAAAAAATAAAATAAAATAGGCATCTAATTTCAAAGCAATATGGAATTGAAGTTTTCTAACAACAGCAAAACTCACGGAACGGTGCAGGAAAACAAGGGTTGGGAGAAATTAATCAAGAAAATTAATCAGTTTTCTAACATTGCAGGCCTCAGCATCCAATGGGTACTTTCAAATTTAAACAATTAATGGTCTTAATTGATATCACTAATATTATTTCACGCTCAAAATAAGTTGGTAGCGACAAATTGAAGCATTTTTTTCCTTCAAATATATATTTTGGGATGCCGAAACTGGGCAAAACCTACCGGCAATGTAGCACTAGTTACATACACGCACGTGGAGGCCTAAAAGTTCCATGCAAGATCATCCATGGAGCTAAGATCACGACACATTGAACCAGGCAATAATATTGTGGAGTCGACAAACTCAAGATCGTAACTAGTAGTGTCAAATGAAGCATCCATATTGTCGTGAACACCTTTAGTATTATCCATGATTTGGGCGTCACAAATCTTGTTTGGCTGGTTTTCTTGATCCTGTGATTGCATAACTTCGAATACTTTTGCTGCATCAAAGGGCTCGCCAATGATATTAGTTCTCCAAAAGCAATTCTCATCCAAGAGACCGAACCCAGTTGGGTTCGCTGAAGACGAAGATGAAGAGGAAATGAGTGTGTTCTCAATGGATGATAAACAAGGAAAAATGGAAGAATCCTGGGAATTTTGAGTATTTTCATTCCAAATCATGACACTAGGGTTTTGATAGCTAGAGGTGGGCAAGGGCAAGCTGGTTGTGGTCTGTAGCAATGGTGGTTGAGTACTGCTATTAGAAGGATAAGGGGAAGGTAGTGTTAGAATAGGAGGGTTTATCTCCATGGAATAATCTTTCATCTTTGAATCCAGGGTGATAATTGAAAAGGGTTGTTGGTTAGATTGTGATATATTGCATGCAACCTTATTAGCTGCTCTCTGATGAGAAGGGATCAAGTTGTGAGTTTTTGGGTCCAAGCCTTGTGCCATGAGTTTTTTCTTTATGCATGAGTTCCAGAAATTCTTCACCTCATTGTCTGTCCTTCCTGGAAGATGTTTTGCTATCTGAGCCCATCTGTTGCAAGTATATATATATATAAATTAAGTACTTGTAGTGAAATTACAGTGAAAGTGATAAGGTAAGTAATTCTACTCTATTCATGTCATCTAGTGATCTATTGTCCCCATGGTTAATTAGAAACAGTGTTTTGATTTTGTTTTGTTTTTGAATTTTCTATACACAGTTTTATTGAGACTCGAACGATCCTCACCTGTTGCCTAAAATTCTATGGACATCTATGATGATCTGCTCTTCTTCCGCAGAAAAGGAACCCCTCTTGAGCTCCGGTCTCAAGTAGTTTATCCATCTCAAACGGCAACTCTTACCGCACCTTTTTAAACCTGCAAGTACAAAGCAATAGCGCATATCAAAAATAGATCAGATAGCTTGATTTTTATTTCAAATGCATGCAAAAAAGGGTATCAACACACACACCAGCAAATTTAGGGACAGAACTCCAGCTTCCATGACCGTGGCTGGTGATATATTTGACAAGCTTCTCATCTTCTTCAGGAGACCACAACCCTCTCTTAACTTTCTGTTTGTTGCAGCACCTGTGACCCATCTCAATCCTCCACTCCCAGCTTCTTCTGTCGATCCACTATACTTCCTGCAGCCTAGGTAGCTCAGCATAAAACATTGAGGAATTAATTAATTTCACTCCCTCACCTGGAAAGTCTCAATTTATATCCTTGTCTGGATACTGGCTAGTATATACAAGAGCACTGGACTTGTTTACTTAGGCACGATAATGGTGATGGGAAAGAAAACACGGTGACTGACAAGTGCTTGATTTTCCAAGAAAGACAGGCCAGGTGTCAAATCATGCAATGAGATATAGTAATTTGAGAGCAGGCGAGATTTATTGGCTTGATTGGGAGATTGATCAAGTGGCGCATATGTTTGTGTTGTGTTTTCGATTTGCTCATAGTTACACTATTTTGTTAATATATAATATTGATTTGCATTGCTAAAATCCCAGCTCTAACCACGCAGGTCCCACTTGAAAAGAGAGAGAGAGAGGAGCAGAAGGTTAATTGTTTCTGTCAAACTGAGTAGTATTTATATATGATTACTTCCAAGCATTTCTCTAATTAGAATAGTATCAGGCAAATCATGCAGGAGGTGTCCTTGATTGCTCAGTTTAATTACGTTTCTATGATGCTGATTCTCATAGTCCTTTTATTCATAATTATGCCATACATCTCTATATATATGACTTAATCACACAACATATATATATATATATATATATGAAGAAGAAGAAGAAGAAGAAGAAGAATTCAACAAGCCCTACAAGTTATAAAAGCAAACATATCGGAAATGTGCTGGAATTCAAACTTGAGGTGCACTCATGACCACTACGTCTAATTGAGTGCATTGGTGTCCTTCTCTTCGGTCATTGCTCTTCCATCATTTCGATCGTAACAGTTGAGTGATCCCCAAAATGAACTTAACATGTTATTTCAAGAAGAAGATAGCTTTTCTTATAATTTGCTTTGCATGAATATTTGATGTTAAGAAATATAATAATATTTTAAATTCTTGAAAAATTGGAGTGAAAAAAGAAGAAAATCAATTAAACACTCCATTCAAATACAATATCTTTTCATTCGAAAATCTAGAAAACAGTTTTTTAAATCTGTACGTACCGAGTTTGAAAAATAAATTTTAGAGGCCTTTCATAATTTTAATTTCAAATAAAAAAATTAAAATTATAAATAATACAGTACTTTTCTTTTATAAACATGCATTTTTTTAGTAGTGTAAAACATTATTTTTTTTAAAACAAATAGTTATTTAATTAGAGTAATAATTTTTTTATTATAAATCTAATAATGTAGAAATATTTCATTTTTTTGAGTTAACAAGTATATATAAATTTTTCTTGATTTTTTTTAATTTTAATAAAATAAAATTTATATTTTTATAATTAGATTATCATAAATATAAAATATCAAGATGACTATATATTATAAATTATGATTTTTATATATATAAAAATACCTATGATCTTGATATTGTTTTGTGCAAAAATTCTTACCGTTCTTAATAAATCACTATTTCTATCAACACCATGAAAAGAAATTTAAAGAAAAATGAATATATACTTGGCCCGTTTGTGGACTACTCTAAAAATGTGCTCCCCATTCGGTCCTAGCTATCTTTCAAGAAGCTTGACGAAATTACGTTATTCATGATTAATTGTGTCGACACCTTTGAAATTTACCAGTTAATCTCTCCTGGTAAGTAAGTCTGTATTTTACATTATCATCATCTAAAGATAGTCTCATGGAGAGAGGGGGAGAGAGAGAGAGAGAGAGAGAGAGAGATCCCTACCGTCCAATTAAGAATTCTATCTTCAGGGCATTTAGAGAGCTAGCTTGATCGTGTCGAGTAATTTATTGACTGAAGAAACATGCTGTCTTGGCAACTTTAGTAAGCATTGATTATTCATTATATGGCTTCACTAATTATCTGACTAAAAAGCTTTTCTTGTAGCCATGATTAGTTATTTTTCCAAGCAAATAACACCAGCAAGAATGCTGTTTTATGGTTTTCTTAGTCATCGTTTCTCTTTTTAAATATATAAAATTCATGGCGTTTTGCAGTCGATTGATGAAATACATTTGACAGCGACGTGCATGGAGTGAAGTATAGAAGCTTGAAAGAAACTCATCCACTGTTTAATCAGACAGATAAATAGTATTAAATTCAAGCATTACATTGTCGAGCGTCGAGGGATGGATTTTGTATTAGTTTATAGGCAAAAATAACAGTTTTTCAACCCTTTTCCTCAAGAAAGCTTTGCAAATGAAGTGTTGTTGTGGACAAAGAAGCTTGCACTTCAAAGTTCAACCTACTCTATACTTTAACATAACCTTTGCACGTTAATCTTCAATGACTTGACTATTTTGATTTTACGGGTTGCATTCATGGAACCGGTTTGGCATGTAGCAATCACACACACACACGGTATCGTACTTTTTAAAATTTTGT
>Ga0307511_10008129_pt1 | contig 10502 bp, 5 predicted proteins | sample 13_EM_MG_FD_200266 | JGI IMG/M metagenome (GOLD analysis project Ga0307511, IMG submission 200266) | Populus trichocarpa ectomycorrhiza microbial communities from riparian zone in the Pacific Northwest, United States - 13_EM | ecosystem: Host-associated > Plants > Roots > Unclassified | place... | reverse complement strand
GAAAAACAACCACAACCACATTCCTAAAACGTGTTTGATATTGTGATAGCAGTTATGGTGGTTTAAAGTACTTTTTGTTTAGAAATATATTAAAATAAAATTTTTTATTTTTAAAAAATTATTTTTAATATTAACATGTTAAAATGATATGAAAATACATATAAAACTTTTATTTTAAAAATAAATTTTTAATTTAAAAAAACACAATTTAAACACGATTTAAACTACTTACAGTTGAAATGTACGATAGGAGCATGTGAATAGTAAAAGAGAATCCAATAATACTTGGCAATCGTTGCATCACACCGACAGCACATTCATTTCCCATCCATTACAAAATAAAAATAATTATTTATTTTTTGTTTGAATTCAATAGTTTACTATAAAAAAAGGTGGGATTTCCAAGATAAATAAATAAAGTTGTTTTAATTAAATAATACAAATTGAAGAACTGTACAGTTGTTTTACTGTCTCATTGCTATAATAGACATTACACACCCAAATCAAAGCAGCCCAGCAAGAGAGGCTGGCTTGGATACTGAAGCTAGCCAAGAGTGGAGTCAAGGAAATGGAGGTTGAGAAGAATACAGAGGGAGCTCTTCCTACATACTGTGTTACAGGTGCAAATGGCTATATAGGGTCTTGGCTAGTGAAGCTTCTTCTTCAAAGAGGCTACACGGTTCATGCCACCCTACGTGATCTCGGTCTGTTTCGTGAACTCCTCCTCCTTTACTTCTTTTATGCTCAGCAGTGTATGATCTTCATTTATTTGCTTTTTCCCCTTTTTTTATGGATTAATATTTGATCTTTGGTCTTGAAAACATAAAAGAAATATGAATGATTTTCAATATCGGAGTTTTCAAAGGGAACGATGAAAATGGTGAAAACTAGAATAGGGAAGAGAGAACCAGAAGGTGTGAGATAGTTTGTTGAGTTAATCACAAGTTAGTCCTTGTAGTTTATCAATACTAACTATTTAGTCCTCGTAGCTTGATGTTGATCATCCCCGAGTTGATAATAACTACTTTATTGTTCTAAAAATTGTTTTTTTAGCAGTCAAATTTCCCCATTTCACCTAATTCTCTTCTCTTTATTCTATTTTAAAGAAATAAAGAAAGAACAAGAAACTGAGAAAAGGACTAAATTATAAACAAAATTTTAAAACATAGGCATTTGATATATAGTTTATAAAACTATAAGGATTAATTAATTAGTTTTGTTAAACTACAAGTATTAAGTTATAATTTGCTCTAGTTTGTTTAAGAGGTTGCATCACCATGTACACCTGGTGAGCTCATTCTTGAGGATGAAAATGCACATCATTAAGAACTATACGACTTACATAGCTAGTATAAGAAAAAGAAAACAAATTTCATCAGTCTTTGTTAATTGCAGTGGTGAGTTGCGCTTTATTGTGCATAGAAAACAATCTAAAAAAGAATTGATACCAAGTTGAACATTTCTGCAAAATTCACAAATTTATGTAATTACAAGCTAACACAGTCCAGCTTTGAACTGGAATAAGGCCTCTTCTTTAGCAAAATTCAGGCCTGATTACAAGTAAAGTAGATCGTGCAGATTTCAAAATCTTTTATTCAAATTTAGGTGATACTCGATCATGTTAATTTTAATGGTTTTTTATATTAATTTTAGGATTTTTTAAAAACATCTTTTATTCAAAATAACAAATTTCATTTAAAAAATAAATAAAACAACGTTGTTTTGGAGTTAATTTAGGCTCATCTGGCAAATCTAAGGTCTAATAACAATGAATAGAAAGGAGGCAACAATGATTTACCATGCAGACAGAGGATCATTAGTCATTACTAGCTACCTATCTCTGTGCAGTAATGACTCTTCCTTTGAATGTGCAGCTATTTCTTCTGCAACTGCAATATTCACAACTCATGTCATGGGCACGTCACAATACGCTAATCATGTTGGCCAGCTATTTCTTTCTTTTCCTTTTTCCTTCTCTTCCATTGTGAGACTTTCATTGAACCCGAGTTGGACAAATCTGGATCCAAATTGAAAAGTTATTAGAAAAATAGAGATTATATTTAAAGAAAAAAGCTTGGTCTCAAGTAGGTCAAATTTTCTTAACATAAAAAAATATTCATGCGTTCCTAATATTTTTCTAGTTGAAAAAAATTAAATTATATGAGGTTTGACCTAATACGATAGGATTGACTTATCAAGTCTAAAAACAGTTCAGACAACTAATAAAAATATTGTTTGATTAGTAAAAAACTTCAAGACAACATGTTTAAAAAAAATATTGAGATGACAACACATTAGCTTGACCCAAATTAACCTGTCAAATTCACAACATGGATCATGATAATCCCATAGAAAGAAAATCAAAACAAATTATAAAACTCAATGGTGAAATTAAAAAAAATTAATAAAAAAAAGACAAAATGATCTAAGTCAATCAATGTTGACTTGTTAAATCCACAACTTAAGTCATGAGACTAAGATAATCTAATAAAATAAATTGAAACAAATCATAAAACTCAATTCATAATCAATCCAATGTTGAAGAATGAGATTAAAACAAAAAATCAATTAAAAAAGAAAGAAAAAAAACCTGAATCAACTCGGTTTCCCACCAAACCCATAATCTAGGACCTGAGACCAAGATAACCTCATAGTAAGCAAACCAAAAAGACAACTCAGGTTACTCTGTCAAACTTGTGACTCAAATCATGAAACTTAAATAACCTTATATAAAATAAATTATAAAACACAATTCTCAATTAACCTATTATTGAAGAATAAAATTGAAAGAAATATAAATCTAAAAAAAAACACAATAAAACAATTTGAGTCAACTTAGGTTAACCCACAAAACTCATAATCTAGGTCATGAAACTGAGATAACTTAATAGAAAGTAAATCAAAATAAGTGATGAAAATTAATTCCTAATAAAAAAATAATGAAATTAAAAAAAACGAGTTAACCAGTTTAACCTGCTAAACCCACATGGATCATAAAAATTGATAACCATATGAAAAGCAAATCATAATAAATCATAAAACTCAATCTTTAATAAATCAAATTTATTGAATATTTTTAAATAAATAAAAAAATTACCATATAATATGTGGTGGTGCAAAGTAAAAACACCACCTTTCAGTTTTTTTAAAAAAAATTAAAATAAAATTAGCTGAGGTCATGCTCACCTTTTATGAGTGTCTCCCACATAATGTACATTGCATAATTAAGAGAGAATAAAATCAGATTTCGTGCACCCTGAATTCATCGATTCAAGTTCACGAACATGTTTATTATGCTATTTTACCGGCATCTAATTGGGAAAAAAAAATGGCACCTAAATTTTCAGCTAAGTCGTTGGATCTTTTATCATCGTGGAGGGGAGCTGACCGGTTGAGATTATTCAAAGCTGACCTGCGAGAAGAAGGCAGCTTTGATGAGGCAGTCAGGGGCTGTGATGGTGTATTTCATGTAGCAGCTTCAATGGAATTCTACGTTGCTGGAAATGAAGACAATGGTAATGCCCTCAAGCACCTCTTTTAACTGGAACTGAAGAATATAAAGTTCTTTAATCAGTGTGATTACGTACATGAAAGGGTAGGCTTACTCTTTGTTTCTTCATTCTTCGCAAACTTGAAGAAAATTATGTTCAGCGTAATATTATCGACCCTGCGATTGAAGGAACGCTGAACCTTCTCACATCTTGCTCCAAATCCAATACTGTGAAAAGAGTTGTCTTCACATCCTCCATTAGTACTCTTACTGCTAAAGACGGAGCTGGTAAATGGAGACAAGTAGTTGATGAAACTTGCCAGACTCCCATTGATCATGTCTGGAATACAAAACCACCTGGATGGGTAAAGCTTCTACTTGTAATTCTAAACAACATCAAGAAAAAAGTTAATTCACTTTCCTAGATTGAAAGATATTTTGGCTTTCACAGATTTATGTACTCTCCAAGCGTCTAACGGAGGAAGCAGCATTCAAATATGCAAAGGATAATGGTATCGATCTCATTTCAGTAATAACTACTACTGTTGCTGGTGCGTTCCTAACTTCAAGTGTCCCATCAAGCATTCGAGTACTCCTATCTCCAATAACAGGTAATTTGCTAGCAAAATTCACTTATTGATACCTGGGAATTCAATTCTACCATGCAAGGTCGTAGCCAATCTTACTTGATGCATACAGTAAATAAACTTAGTCTACATACATCATTCAGCAATTCAAATATTCATTTCCGAACTTCTTATCAATGACTTCACCAATTCCATGACAATTTCAACACTCGGATCTTCATAGTATTTCAGGCCAAATAATCATTCAATGATTTACATGAATGAGTTGTGCATATATAAAGAACATCTAGTAACTTATAATTTTTGCTACTTCTACAGGTGACACCAAGTTCTTTTCAATACTATCAGCTGTTAATGCTAGAATGGGTTCAATTGCATTGGTTCACATTGACGATATATGTGATGCACATATATTTCTAATGGAGCAGACTAGAGCAGAAGGTCGATACATATGCAGTGCCCACAGTTGTGTATTGTCTCAATTGATTAATCATCTAGTAGAAGAGTATCCATGCTCAAACGTCCAGAGGTAAGTTTTTTCTTAGGATGTGTAAAGTTGGATAACAATTCATATAGGACTTTTGTTACTTGAAACATTTTCTTTACATCTTCAGGTTAGCGGAAAAACAAGGTTCAATTTCTCCAGAGATTTCTTCAAAGAAGCTCAGAGACATGGGGTTTAAGTACAAGCATAGCATTAAAGATATTATAAGTGAAACTATCACCTGTTGCCTGGATCAAGGCTTTCTACCGCAGGTTAAAAGCAAATGTCATTGATATTGCTGATCACATTTACCATCTCCACAAGACTAATCTCTGGTATAATTCTCACTGGAAATTAAGTGTTGATATTCGTAGCCTATGACTATAGTATTGTAGTTTGTGTAATTTTAACGCAACCCCTTTATTTCTCATAGCTTAAGACTGGCTTTGTAACAGTTCATCGAGACAGGCAGAAGTGTCAAACAGAAATAAATGAAGAATGACCACAACTATTGGTCGTTAGGTACATGTTGTTTTCCAAAGCCCTACATTGCTAATTCTGAAAATTCATTGCTATTATAAATGCTGACAGGACGTGAATCCGATTGCTGAAAGAAGCCCTACATAAACTGATCTAAAGGCACAGATTGCGGGCACCTTAACACCATATCAGCTGGCAGAACAAAACTCTAGTTTGTAATCAAACTAGAGATGCTCCGCAATTGAATGGTAATAAAATGCATGTTATAAAGCAGCTAAATGAACATTTATTCCGGACGGTACCGCAACAATGAGCATACACTGATTTAATGCAGTTCAACAACTATAAGATTTTGCAAGAACTACGAGAATATCATAGGAAATAGCAAACAGCCAACGTCATAAAAGATAATGGCAACATGGATTAAATCAAAGGGATACAGATCCGTTTATAACCAACTTTCTCAACATAACAGCTTTCAATTTCATTGCCTTGCTGTTTGCTACATCGATCTTGTTACTATGCATTAATCAGCAGGAGTGTGGGACCATATTTCAGTTGTATCTTATCCACTATAGCCACATTGACCCATGAAAAGCTCAATGAGGTTGCACGGTTGTTTTGGTCCAATGTCTGGACCATTAAAGCCTCGTATGATTTTTTAGGGGAAGGACATGCATCCTTGTCAACCAAGTGTGCACATGCTAGGACATGGCCATTTAAACACTTAACAGCAGGAAGCAGAAGATGAGAGGGACAAAAAAATATATACAGATATGAACACAGCAGGAATCTGTTCAGAATGACACTTCTATTATTCCATCAGAATCCTTCTTTCAACTTATTCTGGGCTGTCTTTTCATTTTGATTCTTTGTTGTTATTTGTAACAGTGCTACCATACCCATTATTATTTCTGGATGAGTCTGCAAGTGAAACCACTGGTTTGAATGAATGATGAAAAAGAGCCACTAAATTCAAATAAAATGGTTCGATTGCCATTGGTATTTTGCCGATACTGCCATTGTTTTCTACAAGAGAATGACCTAATCTGAGGGTGAGTTTAGAATATCGGCATGGTAAAATGCCCGATGTTAGTACAGCTATTAGATTTGAAAATAAGAATAAAAAAAAATCTGCTATAATCAAATCACCAGGCCGATATCGACGTAGTAGCAACCCCTAATCTGAACATAGCTCAGCAGGTGGAATCCCACCAAACGAGGAGTCCAAATCACAGGGGCCACATCAACTGCATTAAATATCTTTAATTTGTGTTCATCTGATCTCAAACTACTCCCCCCGCAAATATTTAAGACTGAAAACTGAATTCCATTCATTTTTCTGGAATCATAATTTCAAAGAAGTGCGGCATCGGTTGGGGTACATTTATGAGGTGCATGTGCCAGCATTTATAGCTTAACAAATGTTGCAGCAAGGAAATGAAATGAGTATACCTTATAAATGCAACTGGAAAGTTACCATTTTTAAAATAAGAGATAAATGGGGCCCTAACCTCACCTTGGACATTAGCTGCTTTTTCACCATGAGGATCTACGAGAAACTCCAGAAGAAAAGAGTAACCTGATCAAAGAATTTACAGCACAAATTCAAATTGGGATGTGAATATAAGAGACAAAATAAATCTAACTGTACAGTAATCATTCTAGATTTTTGTCTGCTGGTTTTGCCCCAGCCTTTGTTTCAAGCACAGCCCTCCAACAAGGACCACATGCAGTTTTTGTACCGAGTAATGCTAGTGGACAACAAAATTTATCATTCTTGTAAGAATGCACATCTTCACATCACATTTTCTATCCATAAGCTCACTAATTTCTGCTGAGGAAAGATGGGTCCGTGATCCTCCCTGTGAATATATAAAATGGAGTCTGAGCATGATTTATTTGATTATTCTTTTACTTTGTTTTCAAGTGAGGCATCGCTTAATAAAACAACATAAACAACTGGATTTATTTTGTCTAGAGATTTTGATGCATGTGTGCAAGACTTTGAAGTTTTCAAATATTAATGCGCTAGCATATAAATCAAGGAAAAGTCTGCAACTTCAAGTACATTTCAAATTTACGGCAAGCTCATAAATTATGTGTAACGTTTTCATTTGGGGCTACCTGATGTTACAATACAGAATTCAAATGTTCATTATTGAATTATCAGACAGAATTTTTTCCTAAATTCCTGTATTACTTGAAAGTGTTCGATCTTAAATTCACCCATACAGTTCAGTGTTAAGATGTGTTTTCAAAGTAACTTGGGTCCTCATTTATACTACTTTATTTCTTAATAAATGTGTCCCAAATCTTGAATCTGTCACTACCTACTAACCAGCAAGTAACTAGAATAAAAACTTTGTTAAATGTTAAAACTCCAATCATGGACAAGGTAGCATAAACATTTTCATTCATTTTTTCATTAGAACACAAAAACCTAAATGAAGAAGAAGAAATACAGTAGCATGAGATATGCAAATGTGTTGGGGGCAGATACAACTAAACTAAGAAACACAAAATTTGATATACTGACAAGGGACAGTAACCTTGAAAGAAGAATCATAATTCTTCAGACATAAGATTCAAGAAAAACTCCTCTAAACAAAGGTGTAAAAGGGATTCACATATCTTCATAATGTAATGGAAGCATTTTCCTTTTTCTTTTCTTCAGGATTTGCAGATTACCACAAAGCAAGGAAGCAGAGCTTTAGGATTGAGCAGATAAAGCTCCTCAATATTTGAATAGAGACCAACCTTCCCTGCCAAAGAATCAAATCCCGTTTGGCTAGATATTTCTTGTATATTCTCCAAAGGCCTATGGACCCTGCCAGCAATCACTCTGCATACTATCAAAGCTTTCCTTATACATGGATCATCTTCAAATATTTCAATACACTCAAAAGCTCGTCCACTGGTTGAAGTTGTGAACACACCTACTCCACCTTTAAGCTCCTTCTTGACTGAAAACCCATTTCGAATAATTCGACAAACACAGCATTTCTCAGATACACATAGACTTGAGGAACCATTTACGCCAAGAGAACATGCAACAGTCGTGCCATAAAACCTCAAAAGCTCATTCCCATCAGCTATGCACCGAGGGTGCTTCTTTGGGAGCTTGCTGGCCTTAATTTTCACCATCTCTCTATATTCTTCAAATCGTGCTAGAGTTTTTTGCATGCTGTGAACCTTCAGCACTCTTTCAATTCGACCACAATGGTTTTCACTCTTTAACCAGCTCGTTCGGCATATGATTTCAACAATTTTTCGTGATGAGTCACCTTCCACAAGTTCGGTGACTGTCAAAAGGAGAAATATAATGAGCTGCTGATAAGGAAAGCTGCTCTGAAATCTCAAGAACAGCAAACCACTTAAAATTAATTGACTTGGAGTTGGAGAGACCAGCATCAAAATGAAATACCAGTTTAAATTGTTTCGTGTACAAGTATATAAAGCTAAAAGTGATCAAAACCAACCAATTACTACGCCTCTCTTCAGCTTCACTAAAATTTGGAGGTTTCAGAAGAGGATCTAGCAGGATAAAAGAAATGGCTTGTTGCGGAGCATCTAATAAATTATAAAATTTAGATTTTGAACTATAAAGAACAATTTGATGCCGGTTAAGAATCTGGTTCGAATTAACAGCAAGGTAAATGGAAAACTCAATTCAATTGCCGCAAAGCCTGCAGCGTAATCTTGTCTTGAAAAAACCTTGACCACTATCTAGAGCAGTCAATGATCTCAAAAGTAGAAAGGGAGAAGGTTCTCACTCAAATCTGAGGTCAGAATAAAATGTGTGGCTGCTACTGTGAGGATATGAGAACAATGAAGGGACAAAAGCAAACCTCAAAGATTTTTTTTATACTAAAAAATACACACAAAAAGGGATTGAGAAGTTATATGGAAGATGTATAGATTAACAAATAATTTCAATTTGGAGTTTCTTACCAGCATGCTTGGAGAGATGATGATTTTCAGCAGCTTCCCATTTGTTAAACTGCTCTCCACATTTATGGCAAGTGAGTGTAGAAGAACCATTAAACTTTGTCTCAAGAGAGACCCTACTGCTTGAATGTCCACCAGCACCAAATATACCAGAACCTCCAAATCCAGGCGCTTCTCTGTCTGATAAAAGAAAATGAGACTTTCTTGGAGGAGTAGCTGTGTTCCTAATTGAAGGGTTGAAATAGTGCATTGTAGGATGTCCTCCAGGTCCTGGGGTTCCTTGCCTTAAAGTACCAACAAAAGTTGAACCAACAGCGCCGTTACTACCACCACTAGCACCATTATGGCTGTTACCATGACTAATAACACCACTACCAACCCCTTCTTGGAACCCGCCAAAACCTGTGATTTTGAGCTCACACCTTGAGTTACTTAAAATAACTTCATGGGTTAATGGGTTAAGAAAGTCACTGCTTCCAATGGATCTTGGACTACAACTTGGTGGCTTCTCCATGTGCCTTTTGCTTCCATGTATGACATCTTTGAGATTTGCTATGGACCTTGAACACCCAGACCTTCCTGCTTTTCTCGTCAAGATTGTACTCATATGCTTTGTCGATTTTGGGTCGTGAACTTCTGATGGCTCTGATTTGCAATGTAGAGATCTCTTCAAAGAGAACCAAACTGTTGGCATGCTTCTACCTTCTACTGTCCTTCACTCCTTTCTTTTGCTTCTTGGGCTTCAAAACCACAACTTTCCAAAGTAAAACTCCTCTACATGCATCAGTTCTAAAAAGCACATCATCACTTTGCATTTCCCATTTTTTTTCTTTTTCCACCATGAAAGCTAGCTAAAAAGAAGTATCTGAATATACATACCATTAGTCACTATATAGCCTACTTTTGCTACAGAACTTTCTTTCCCTGCAATTTCCTTTCTACTAATCAAGCATGCTTAAGAACTAAGAAGAATCAAGAACCAAAATTTCTCATGAAGCATCCAAAAAAATCTGAACTTTTTTCTACAGTGCAGGCTCGTTGGGTGTCTTCCATATTGAGAACAACCACCAGTTGAAGAAAAAATTTGGCGCTTTTACTAAAATGGGTGTCCATACTGATGAGGAAGAGAAAGACAAACTGACAACCAAAAGGCAAAAGAAAACCCATTTTAAAAGACAAAAAAGGGAATTAATATTTTATTATTATTTTAATGGATGAGTGTTAAAAATTATAAAATATTTTTTTTTTAATATTTTTTTAAACTAAAAATACTTTTCTGAAAAATCAGTAACCAAGACAAATTACTTGTACACAAGAAATGGAGAATCTTTGGTCCATGGGCGACATGACAACCCCACGTGAAAAGAACATGGTCTGTGGCGTCTTGTGTAATAAACGACAGTTACAGCTGACATTCTTTAAATTGACTTTTTTTTTTTTTTCTACTAACTATAATATGCTTTCGCCTGAATTGCTATTGCCACACAACATCATAGTTATCGGACCGACA
>Ga0307511_10008128_pt1 | contig 10502 bp, 10 predicted proteins | sample 13_EM_MG_FD_200266 | JGI IMG/M metagenome (GOLD analysis project Ga0307511, IMG submission 200266) | Populus trichocarpa ectomycorrhiza microbial communities from riparian zone in the Pacific Northwest, United States - 13_EM | ecosystem: Host-associated > Plants > Roots > Unclassified | place... | reverse complement strand
CGAAGCTAGCGAAGCTAGCGAAGCTAGCGAAGCTAGCGAAGCTAGCGAAGCTAGCGAAGCTAGCGAAGCTAGCGAAGCTAGCGAAGCTAGCGAAGCTAGCGAAGCTAGCGAAGCAGCTCTCTTCTCTTTTTCTGCCCTCCCCCACTTCCCCCCCTCAGCGAAGCAGCCCCCCTTTCATTCTACTTTTTCAATTCCCTCTACCTTTTCAGAATGAAAAGGAAGAGGGAGCAGAAAAAGAAGAATGTGGGGGGGGGGAGAGCTGGGGGGACAGGGGGGAAAGAGAGAAAAAGGGAAGAGAATGCGAACAACGGGCCCCGCTAAAGTGAAAATCTCAAAAATGTCGGGCGATCAGCTGGAAACCAAAGACATATCAAGGCATATGTCGAGTAGGATCCTCAGAGACTATATGTTCGTGTCCGCCCTGTTTTTTCAATCAAAATTACATTAGCAAAGCAGGTTTCGCTTCTGTCCTTAGCAAAGCCGGTTACGCGAGCTGTGAAATTACAATGGGTATAGAAGATGAGCATGCTTTAATGCAAATTAAACAAAAATTAGGTGGTTCTGTAAAATCAAGAGCAGGTGTTAAAGCTCTTAGATATAGACTACATAACCGGGCTGGTATGATCGATCTAATAACACGTATTAATGGACATATAAGAAATAGTGCTAGATTGCCGCAACTTGAACTAGTGTGCTATAATCTTAATATACCAATGATACAACCTATGGAAATAACTAAATCTAACGGGTGATGGGCTGGGTATTTTGACGCAGATGGAACTGTAACTTATTCAATGAAAAATGGTCATCCACAATTAACCATAAGTGCATCAAATAAATATGAGGAGAATATAAAACCTTTTGTAAGCGCTTTTGGTGGAAATATATATTTCGATAAAGGTAGCTATGGGAGCTATAAATGAAGTATTCAAAGTTATACAGATATAGGAGTATTTTTAGATTATATTAAAACATACCCAAGTCGTAGTCATAAAAAACAAAGATTATTTTATATACCTAAATATTTTGAATTAAAAGCATTAAAGGCTCATCAAGCTAATCCAGATTCCCCTTTAGGGAAACTTTGATTAAGATTTAATGAAGATTGAAATAACAGAGGATAAAGATAGAGTCCAATAAAAATAACTTAGTTATTTTATTGCATCCAGAGGTACCTTATCAGTGATTAGTAAAACTAATCAATATAGATTTAAGCTTCTTAATATTGCCATATGCTGGGAACACCCAACCCTTATTTACTTATGAAATGAGGTTATGAATTTTTTACTATTTTAGATATTTTATATATACTAAAATAGTAACAATATTAATTCAGGGTCAATCAGCAGGTAACAATTCGCCCATATGAATTGGAACCTCAGAGACTACACGCAATAACATTGAGTCTAATAATATCCAAAGGTCTAATAGTCAAGAAAACATTGAGGGAGTTTCCGAACATGTCCCTACTCATTTAAAACCTCAAACAGACGAAGCATTTGGACACTACTTAGCTGGCTTAATAGATGGAGATGGAACTAGCAGTAAATATCGAATTACTATAGCTTTTAATGTTTTGGATGCCTCATTGGCTTATTATATTAAAAAACGTATAGGTTATGGAACAGTTAGAAAAATCGAAGATAAAAATGCTATTCTACTAACTATAACTAAACGTGAGGGGTTAGAGAAAGTTATTAACCTAATTAATGGTAAACTGAGAGTACAATTTAAGATTGATGCTATTAATAAGAATATAATAAATGCATATAGTGGTACCTTCGTGAGCGGAGCTACCCCTCGCGGAGCGAGCGGAGCGTACCAAATAAAAGATGAGCTTCATTTAAACACTTCATCAGATCTTGATAACCATTGGTTAGCTGGTTTTCTAGATGCTGATGGTAGTTTTCAAATTAAAACATTGGTTAGCTCCGCTCCCGCTCAGGGAGTAGCCATAGGCGAAGCCTTAGCCTCACCAAGAATCTCTGGGAGTAGACGTGTAGAAATACGCTTATACGTACAAATTGATCAAGAATCACGTCGATTACTTGATCTAATTAAGGATAAGTTTGGGGGTAATATCGGATATAAAAAAAGTCAAGACAGTTACTATTATAGTTCTACTAGTTTTAGTTCTGCCAAAAAGTTTATATGATATTTAGATAGATATCATTTGCTATCTAGTAAGCATTTAAATTATCTTAAATGGAGAAAAGCTTATCGTTTAGTCCAATCCCAAAAGCATCTTACTCTTGAAGGACAAGAAAAGATTAAAAAATTAAAATCTACTATGATTAGCTATTCAAATTAAACATTTGAATTATAGTAAGGGTTTTCTTCTGAAGGTGCTATCTCGCGCTTCCCCAGCGAAGCAGCTCTCTTCTCTCTCTCTCATTTGTCCTACGTTTTAAGTTTGGGTAGGACAAATGTAGATCCTTCCCTTCCCCATACCCAAGATCCGAATGTTGTTTCTTCCCCCCTAACTTCGTAGCACACAATTGAAATTGTGGGCTACGAAGTTGGGGCTGGTTCGCTGGGGAAGAAAGATGGGGAAAAGGGAAGTTGTTCTACATTCATTCAATGAATGTTGAACAACGGGGGAAAGGGGTGGTAGCACCCCTTTCCTTCGTAGAGATAAGAGAGTTTTATTAATTTATATTTATATTTAAATATAAATTGATAAAACGTAGGAAAGGGTGACAGCTGCGAAGCTGGTCACCCTTTCCTTTTTTCCCCCCAACCTTTAGTTTCAATTTTTCTTTTACATATATTTATTTGCGTGCTAGGCAAAAGATTTGAAACTACCCCCCTCTATGTATATATATAGAGGGGACTAGGTTGGGGGGGGGAGGAGCAGCTTCTAACTACTCCCCCCCCCTCACCCCCCCTAACAAACCGACCCAATTCATTATAATATAATGAATTGGGTCGTTTGTGTTAGGGGGGGGGGGGAAGAGGAGAGGGAGAAACGAGGAGGGAGGAATGCATTGCACCAGCGAACCACCCGTCAGCGAAGCAGCCCTCCTCTTTTTTTCAAACATATCTTTATTCTTATATAACACAATACTCTACGTATTGTAATGTTATAAAGAATAATTCATGTTAAGAAAAAATGAGGAGCTGGTTCGCACCCCCCCTTTGAAGTGCCCCAACTTCGGGAAGCTTTCCCCCTTCCCTCTCTCACATATTTACATATGGAGATTGGGGAGGGGGGAGGGCTGGTACGCTGGGGGGGAGAGGCGGATTAATTAAAAATGTGCTGCTTCGCTGCAAAACAAAAGTTACGCATTCCTCCCGTTGGAGGAAAGCACTCTCTTCTCGTCATCTATCGATGATGGGAAGAGAATAGGTAGGTAAGGACAGGGTGAGGGTTCGCTCAGGCTAGGCTAGCGGAGCTCTGCCTCAGCTGAGCTTTAGCTGAGCTTTAGCTGAGCTTTAGCTGAGCTTTAGCTGAGCTTTAGTTTTCTTTTTCTTATACATATATTTACAATATATGCGGAAAAAGAAAACATCCCTCCGGGTCGCGAAGCTAGCTAGGGGGGTGAGAAGAGGGAGAAATTAGGGAAACACTAGACCTAAAGACTTAATGTAAGGGATAGTCCTAACAATAGCGAAAGTTATTGAGTGTTAATTTAAATAGATTTTTGTAAATTTAAATAACATTAACTATTTGTTTAATCAAAATAATTGTTATATTTTAATTATACCTGGTTTTGGTATAATTAGTACTGCTATTTCTGCCAGCTCTAACAAGAGCGTTTTCGGTTATCTAGGGATGGTCTACGCAATGATGTCAATTGGTGTATTAGGTTTTGTAGTTTGGAGTCGAATAGTGGTGGCTCTCTTCTATCGTGAGGTAGAAGTAATAAATTTCGCTGTATGCTGGAATAGCTTAAATTCTATGAGTACTTTTTATAGTCAAAATCTCATAGGCTATGCTGAATCAGCCGGTAATCTTAGTTTGCTTATTTTGCTTAGCTTAGTTGAAACAGATTGAGACTATATGTGTATGTTGGGTTCGCGCTGTGACTTTGGCCTATTATTTACGGTGTATTTCTAGTATACCAAAAAATATGAAGCATGCGCTGAGCTCCCTTTGTAGGTAGCGAACAAAAGGTCTCTTTATCTTGTTTACACACGAAGGCTTCTGGGGGCCAACCTCTCCTAACGAGACTCCAGAGAAAAATAAGGAAACTGACAAGAGAACCTCAGAGACTACACGCGAAACATCTTTTAATTTTGAATTTCGAGCACTGACAGGTATCACTGCGGATAAGATTCCTGATGGTTGATTAGCATGATTTATCGGGTTTTCTGAAGGTGATGGAGCTATTCTTATGAACGGTAGGTATCCTAGATTTGTATTGACTCAAAAGGAAATAGCAATATTACATCATATTCAAAAACTTTAAAGTAAGTGTATTTAAGCAATTTGGGCGCTTTATTGTTACTGATTCAAAAGAAATTCTTATTCTAATCGCTTTATTCAATGGAAATTTAGTATTAGAAAAAAGAAAAATTCAAATAAAGAGATGATTGATTGCTAAAAATACAACACGTCGCGCGCGCGCGCGCGCGCGCGCGCCGAATATCCGCGTCTTATTCATTGGTTTTACATCGCAGCAAGCTCTAGCTCTAGCTTTAGCTCTAGATCTAGCTTTCTGGAGTAAACCTATATAAAGGATAATATAATAATAGAAAATATGTTATTAAAAAAAGAACAATCCGACCCAGAAGCTGCGCGTAGTTATGCCTCTTCGGTGACTCCATTTTCATGTAAACCTAGTTGTTGATTTTGGTGGGGAATTTATGAACTATATACCAGCCTTGGTGGTCCCAGTAATGTACGATACTTGGCCTTCAGGCCTAGATCAGAAGCCGTGGAATACATCTAATTTTCAAAAAGTTGCAAATTTAAAAAGTTTAAAATAATATAAGAAATAGTAAATTGTACTATTTAGGAAGGAAATACTCTGACGTCTAAGGAATCTAGGCTGGTGGTCTAAGGCAGCCCCCGCTTTTCTTTAAATAATAACCGTCGAATAGAGACATTAACGATAGTTGCCCGAGTTACCAAGAGGTTTGACTAGGATATACTGTCCTATAATTAGGATCACTATCGCAGTAATATTCAGTAAAATAGCTGCTGGTGTGTATCTTTCGTGTAAACAAATATACCATGGGTGGTCATGAAGGAATTGTCTGCCTTTCAGGGGCTGGTTTTCGACACTATTCTTTTGATTGAAAACTTGTTAATAGTTCTCCTCGTTAAAGAGATCATTAATAAAGACGTGTTAATGAAGGAGCAGTTCTTCTATTCAGAGTGATGGTCGTCACGATCTTGTGGAATACATATTACGGATTGAAAAACGGAAATAAAAGCAAGATTGAATAGAAAGGATATATTAAAGGGGAGGAGGCTGAGCTTCGGTAAGCGCTCTTCAACTATAATGACTCTGGATTTACATATGTGCTTCACCAGTTAGAAATGGGCATCAGGTGAACAGAGGCGTAAGATGTGGCGGTTTCTTTAGAGCCGTGCCACGGGTTCAAAGAGAGTGTTTTAATTTGAATTAGAGCATTTCAAATATAGTCTACCACTATAGTCTCCAACCGTTGGGTTGGATATATCTCCTGTCTTAGTGTCAGTTCTGGCTGGCCCTAAGACGCCCATAAATCTAAATAACTTTGGCTATTTATAATTATTATAAATAAAGTGACGACCATCTACATATTATTTAATTTAAAACTATGAAAAACTTATACAAAAATAGATTTACTACATCTCAGCGTACATTGCTTTCTGGAGGCTTACATTTGGTTTTTGCAAGGCATACTGTTACAGTTACGAATTCCCTTTACCATAAATCCAAGACTCTTAATGTTAGGCCACATGTTCAGACTGGTCTATCAGTTCTACCTAATAAACAGCTTAGCTTAATACTATTCTCCTCTAGCCCCTCTCTTTCTTTCTGTCCTTTAAGAGAGTTTAGAAATTTAAGCGTTCTTGCTCCTGTTACTTCTGTAAATGAAGCCCGAGTTTGCGCAAAAAATATTAGCGGTAATACTGATCTAAATCCTTATGTTATCACTGGGTTTTCAGATGGAGAAGCATGTTTTTATGTCGGGATTAGCCGTACAAAATGGGGTTGAGGAATTTGTGCCACTTTTAGAATAGCGTTGCATCTTAAAGATAAAGATTTGTTGGAACGAATACAACGCTATTTTGGAGTAGGGGTAATTAGTAGACAACAAGGAAAGGACATAATTTCATATCGGGTGAACGTGCATAAGGATTTAATTGGTGTGATTATCCCGCATTTTGATAAATATCCACTAATTACTAAAAAACGGGCCGATTATGAACTTTTTAAGCAAGTTGTAGATCTCATGGGTCGCAAAGAACATCTGACTTCTGATGGCCTACAAAAAATTGTAAATATTAGAGCTTCATTGAACAATGGTTTATCCGATGCGTTAAAAGCAGCTTTTCCAAACACTAAACCTGTTCAGATACCAGTCGTTGAGTTTAAAGGTATTCCGGATCCTAATTGGCTTTCTGGCTTCGTAGATGGTGAAGGTTGTTTCTTTATTGCTATTAAAAAATCCTTCAGTATGGGGTGGGACAAAAAAACCTGAAGCGTCCATTTAAGATTCAAAATATCTCAACATTCACGAGACGAGGCAATAATTAGAGGCTTAGTTACCTATTTGGATGGGGGAGGGTTTTATTTATACCGGGATAAAGATATGGGTGAATTTATTTTAACAAAATTATCTGACATTATAGATAAACTCATCCCATTTCTCGATAAATATCCATTGCAAGGTGTTAAAGTATTGGATTACGCAGACTTTAAGCAAGCAGCGGCTATATTGAAAAGTAAAGGTCATTTAACAGAAGAAGGGTTAGAACAGATTCGTAGAATCAAAGAGGGTATGAATAGAGGAAGGTTATAGTGAAGGGGTTATCAGTTCCAAATTACATTATTGGCTATTATTAGTTAGCAATTATTATCTTTTTAGTTTTGTGACAGTAATTTGAGTAGCACAAAGTGCTTAATCAGTTATTTTAAACAGTAATTGATCCCGTTATAATAACAGCTACATAACGGAATATGGGAAGTAAGATTTTTATGAATATATAGTCCCATTATATCTACTTGGGCCTCGGCCGCTAAGCTCTCTTATATCTGCAGGATAGTCTTGAGACCGCGCAATAAATGGGAATGGGGCGTGCGCTTGCCCCACCCCTCCTGCCCCAATGGTTGATTATCTGGATTTATTGATGCTGAGGGTTGTTTTAACGTAACATTGATTAAGAGAGCAGCTATGGCTTTAGGCTATCAAGTAAAACTTCTCCCCCCCCCTCCCTACTTCGTCGCAAGATGGAAGTACCCCTAGCTTGCTTAGGCTCCGCCTCAACACTAGTGTGATTTTTGAATCCTTGTAAATTCATAATATATAGTTTAAATTTAATTCATTAAAAAGATATAAGAAATAAAAATATAAAAGGGGGTAAGAGGTTAGCTCAGATGGAAGAGCGCTCGTTTTACATACGAAAGGTCATAGGTTAGAGTCCTATATCTCTTATGCAAATAGTAATAGATTAAACTCCTAGCCTCCTGTAGTCTAGCCATGGAGCTAATTATACTTTACTGTCTATATTGTTCCTTAACGATGCTGCTTTTTTACACTGTTCATTCCAAAATTAAAAAAGATTATTAAATAAATTCAAAATATGATATAATATAAACAAATATAAAAAATAAATAAAATGAAATGAAAATAAATAAAATGAAAAATTTAAATCCTAATTATATTACTGGTTTTGCAGATGCTGAATCGACATTCTGTGTGAGTATTCAAAAAAACTCAAATTTTAAATCTGGTTGGCGAGTTAAAGCTTCTTTCCAGCTACATTTGCATAAAAAAGATCTTAGATTATTGGAATGCTTCCAAAAATCTTTAGGTGTAGGTGCAATTACCGTGCCTAAAACCGCAGATCATGTTACTTATTGAGTTAGCTCTCCTGAAGATTTAAAAGTAATAATAGATCATTTTGATAAGTATCCTTTACTTAGTCAGAAGCGAGCTGATTATGAATTATTCAAATTGATTGTAGATCTTATGAGTCGTAAAGAGCATCTTACTAGTGAGGGGCTTACTAAAATTATTAGTATTAGAGCTTCTATGAATAATGGTTTGTCTGACTTATTAAAGGCATCCTTTCCAAATATTAAACCTGTTCCCAAACCTAAAGTTGAGTTTAAAGGAATCTCTGATTTTAATTGGGTTACTGGGTTTGTAGAGGGGGAGGCCTGTTTTTTAATAAAAGCTCAAAAAAAATCTCAAGCTCAAAATTTAATAATAACATTAGACTTTTCAATCAGTCAGCATTCTCGAGACTCAGGCTTACTAAGAAACTTTTTAAAAGTATGAGAATGTGGAAGAATGAAGGAAGATTCTAAAAAATCCGTTAATCAATTTACTGTTACAAAGTTCTCGGATATTTGTGACAAAATTATTCCTTTTTTAGAAAAATATCCTCTTCAAGGGGCTAAACTGTTAGATTACGCAGATTTCAAAAAGGCTGTTGAGATAATGAAAAATAAGGGGCACTTAACAAAGGAGGGGTTAGAAGAAATCTGTAAAATTAAAGTGGGGATGAATAGAGGAAGGTTATAGTGAAGGGGGGACGCTTTGCTGAGGTATATCTAGCATGCACAAAGTACGTGCTTAATCAGTTATTTAAACTAATTGATCCCGTTATAATAGCAGGCTACAATAACGGTAATATGGGAAGTAAGATCTTATGGATATATAGCCCCATTAGATTGACCAAAAGGATAGTCTCGAGACCGCGCGGGCGCGCTTGCTCCAGCAAGCGGCCTAGCTTCAATGGTGCGTACGTTTTTTTTATAAATAAAAAAAAAATCCAGACCCAAAGGCTGGCGCTCTTTGTCTTTTTTTTTGTTTAGGATACTAAAGGGCGGTGTTTAACGTAATACTGGCCAGCTCCCACCCCCTCACCCCCGTTCCCACCCTCGCCCCCCCTCACCCCCCCAAGTCTCTCCCATCTTTTTCATTCTGAAAAAGTGGGGGGGGGGGGTGAGGGGGGGGAAAGGATGACAGAGGGTCGATTATTTATATTAATAAATAATCGATTTTTCATAATATATTATGAAAAATGGGTAGAGAGGGGGGGGGGGAAAGGATGAAGCAGCGCCGGTCCAAACAATTTTTTTTCTGTATCTGTATACCAAAAAGTGAGGCAGCCTCCTCCTCCCCCAGCGTACCAGCCCTCCCCCCTCCCCAATCTCCATATGTAAATATGTGAGAGAGGGAAGGGGGGCTGGTACGCTGTCTTTCATCAACTAGATAGCCAAAGACTATCTAGTTGATGAGGGGGGGAGCACACGAAGTGTGCGGCTGCTACGCAAGGGGGGACTTTTCAACTAGTTGAAAAGGGAGGAAAGTGACAGGAAGTCACTTTCCTTCTCCCCCCCTCACCCCCCGTCTCGACGGGGGGGGGGAAGAGGAGGGTGAAGGGGTTTAGATTAAAAGAAAATATTTCGCTGTAAGCTGGTTTAGCTTAAAGTACTTATTAAAAGTAACAATCTCATAGGCTATGCTTAATCAGCAGGTAATCTTAGCTTACTTGTCGAAACTTCAGTCTCGAAGAAACAAAGACAAGTAAGCTTAAAGAGAACCTCAGAGACTAAACGCGAATCATCTTAAAAAAATTGAGCTTATCGAGCTAGATAGTGAATGCTTTGCTCGTAAGACTTTTACTTTATTTACCCGATTAATTTATTTTCCTTATCGTGATTGAATTAGTAGTACCAAAGGTAAACTAGCGGTTAGACGCCGAGCAACCTTCGGGTACCACGACTATTTCGACTTCGACTAGGCCTACCAAAAGGATAGTCTCGAGACCGTGGGGGGATGTTAAGTCTAGAATTACATATTTACATTATCGGTTAAAAATTCCCCCCAAATGTCTTTTAATAAATGGTTAGAATTTATGAATGTGTGCAATAAGGCACACTTAACTAGACAAGGTCTGGAAGGAAATTCTTTCCTTCTGGGACTAGATTAAAAATGAAATTAATCTAAATGTTAGTGCCCCTAGCTTGCTACCCCTCACTCACACATATATTTATATCTATCAAAATCAAATTACATATATTTTTATTAGATCTAAAATATATGGGAGTGAGGGGTAGCAAGCTAGGGGGGTGCCCTCGCGAAGCTAGAAGTTGGCTCCCCTGTATTAGGGTAGAAGTGTTAAAAAGTATAAAAAAAAAGAATTTAAATTTGAAATATGCTATAATTAAGTTAAAACACTGTCCTTTTCCCCCCCCCCAACGAAGCTGCTTCGCTCTTCTCCTCCCCCCCCGTCTCCTCCCCCCTCCCCAATCTCCATATGTAAATATGGGAGAGAGGGAAGGGGGAAACAAAGATTGGGGGGCTGCTGCGCTGGGGGGGGGGGTAGGGGC
>Ga0307511_10008127_pt1 | contig 10503 bp, 8 predicted proteins | sample 13_EM_MG_FD_200266 | JGI IMG/M metagenome (GOLD analysis project Ga0307511, IMG submission 200266) | Populus trichocarpa ectomycorrhiza microbial communities from riparian zone in the Pacific Northwest, United States - 13_EM | ecosystem: Host-associated > Plants > Roots > Unclassified | place... | reverse complement strand
GAGATTGTAGGCGGGATTGTGGCATAGCGAGTTTGAACCTATACGTGACGGGATTGAGCATGTGGTATTATCATCACGCTCTGTACTTACTGACTACAGAGATGGAGCGCGGGGCTTGCGTGCAAGCCATGACTTTGCATATGAGTGAGGGTTCTCCCGCAACCAGAGTTATCCACTGGGGAGGCTATGAGATTTCAATAAGTTGCAAGGCAGCTATTACTCCCAATCACCCCAAATGCGCGCGAGCGTAGCGAGCGCACCTGTCTCGTATGTGTATACGGGGAAGAAGTACCGCCAAAATCTGGTAGTGGAGCCGAGGCGGTAACACAAACACCACCGCCGCCACCAGTACCAGAAGGAAAAGTTATGGATATCACCAAGAAAATTACAGCAATATCACCCCGAGCACACTAGTCGTTCATATGTGGAGGTCGCAACTCCTGTGATACCTCCAGCACTTCCTACAGCACCAGCCGGGGCAAAAGAGGAATCCGGGGATATGACAATGAGAAAATGCTCGGAATAGAGTTAGAGGCCACTGCTGCAACAATTGAGCGGTGGCAACGTTACCAGGATTTCACGTGGATATGAAGCAGCTAAACAGGGTGGTGGGTAACCGAGTTAGGGGATGTGCAGCCAAGGGCACACAAACCGGCGAAAGTACAAAGCAAACAGGTACAACAGGAGCAGCACCTAGGTCAGCACGATAGACCTGAATAGTGCTTCCCTGTAGTTCAAATCGGGCACAAGGCATTAAAGAGGATAACAGAGGGCATAGAGATTGTGGGTATCAGGTAGTTATGTTTTTAATTTTTATTTTACATATTCAGTGCCTCACATGCGGCCCTTTTCAAGTGGTTATTGCAGGGAGGGAATCGGCTAGGCAGGGTAGCGCCATTCCTACTTACCTGCATGAAATCCAGGGACCCAGTGATGATATCATTGGGACCGCGGCAGGGGCGATTAAGTTCTTATCATTTGCGCAGCAGCTTATTTTGGGGATTTTGCACCTTCTTTAGGGGGTAGGTGGTGTTGTAAGTAGATGGAGCGGCACCACCGGTATATATAGAGAGAGAGTCGGTTGGGGCTTACCCAGACGATGGACCTACATAGTTCCAATACGAGTACTGATTCACAAAAAATACTAAAAGTTCCTGCTGCTCCCATTTGCCGAATTTTCGGAAAGGGTGCCATAATTTTCCTATACCTTTTATATGCGGTTCTCGTTCCTTAATATAATTGCGACAATTAATCGGATCACTATATAGAGATGGAACTCAAGTTTGAATTAGATTTCTGATTTAGAATAATATAGGAGGCAAGAATACGATCGCTGCAATGGAATTGTGCACTGTGGTAGACACCCTCGCGAAATTTTCATTCGAGATGGCAGAATGAATTTTGATGTTCGTGCATTCATCCAACTGACCCGGAACCCGAGTCATTGACCGCACCCATACTTCGTGACCCTTATGTCAAAATAGCTCCGTCGAATCGTTCCGTGCTTCAATATTCATCCATGTGACCACTCCCCATAGGCAGAATCTTCTGACAATTACAACCCATCTACTTAGAAGCATCCACACATAAAGTATGTCAGAACCAGACATATAATCTCCAAGTCAAGTGACCATGTGCATTGACTATACAGATCAATGTCACAAATAGTAGTCCAGCTATGTAACAGACGATACTTCACGTATACATGATTGGCAGAAGGTAAATATATATGTTCCTACTGGTTGTCTCTTGTGCAATTCTTATGATAATTATCTCACACATGTATTACACCAGCTGCTAATGTGAAGCATCATAAAGATAACTAAGGTCATCTAAAGCATGCCACAGGCTCCCAAATTTGACCATAAAAGCGAAGAATATACATCGCTATTGGGCTGAGAGTGAGGATAACTCCAGGCGTTACCCTGAGATTATATGAATGAACCTTACTCGAAAAGCTATTTGTCTGCTTCGAAAACGTTGTTCTCGAGACGGGACAACTTAGGTGCCAACATTAGAAGCTCAATGACAAGGGAAGAAAAGAACAAAAGTTAGATGGGTTGAACGTTTAATATAACAAGCTCATCAACTATCCACCGTACGCTTGTAATAGATAGTTTGTGCTTGTTCTACCATCGCAAGGTAATGTGCACTGTAATTCAGTAATAAATTAATTTAGATTTTTGCCATGCCATAAGGGAATATTCTTTGATGATTACTATTCAGGTAAAAAATTCCCTACCTTCACCGCTCAATTAAGAATATAAACATTAATCGGCAGTTGCCGCATTTATTGTCAATATGGAAGGTTTGGGTACTCACTTTCCACATGTGGAAACCTACACTCGGGACTAGTGTTTAGAGCGTCGAGGTAAAGCATGCTCACACGACGACATGGAGAATACAGCGCTTATCACCCGAACCTACCACGTTCTATCCACATGACCTTCTACATGACCTTCTAAAATATGTGTAAAAGGAGAATTGAAATATAATTATAGTTAAATTTAAACTTCGAGTAACGTATGAATCTAATATAAATTTATTTGGTTACAGACTCCATCACCAGCTAACATGGGATCCTAGCCTTATCTAAAAGTAAACATTGTGCTACTTTTTTAGGAGAGTGCTACCGAAGAAAATAAGCAAGATACCAAAAATTAGCCCTAAGATCCTCCCTCAGGAGATTTCCAAACAGCCAAGGAGCATGGGTTTATCCTAACAAGTTTTCCTGTGCTTAGTCGGTAGTTCATACCGAGACTAGTCCTACATTGGCTTTAGTCGTGGAGGATAGAGGTTCAGCTGGGGTTCCGACTGGCTCGTCATGGCCCCCGTATAGGAGGGAGTTTACCAAAAAAAATTGAAGGGGAGAACACGTGCTCTGCGCCCTCTATAGCCAGCCATATCTCAAATTTTGCCTTACTGTGGATAACTACCAAAGGAGAGATGTTCTTTTTTTTTGAGTCTATACGCCTAATCAACCTAAGGTTATGCGGCGCACTGAAGGAGAGAGAACGAGTGTAAGAGTTAGATTATAATCCAGAAACCTATGCAAAAGTTTCAGCAAAAAGTGCAAAAGAGACAAGACAAATCTACAACACCAGGGATTCCCGCGTGGTCACCCACCGCAGTACTAGCCTGGCGATCTGAAGCTTAGATATGGCAGAGCGGACGGGATGCCTCGTTTTCTTCAGTCTATGGTCGTAGATGGTTAAAATAACCATAATTACGGCATATTAGTCAGATTCCAGAGATCCTGTCCATGTTCTAATCGGGACTCCTTGGTGTCTCCCAGCTGGCTGTGAATGAGAGAGGGGATGAGTTCCCTAACGCAGGAGCAAAGGAAAAAGTAGCCAGATGGCGGAAGGCGGAGTGAAGCAGCGGTGGAAGGCGAGCAGGGAGGCACAGTGGAAGGTGATGAAACGGACAGGATGGAAGGACTATCATGGTACGCCTGCAGCCATTGTTTCACACGCTCTGAATATAGAAGGATTTAATTGCGGAGAGCGTGCGTATAGCGGGAAAAGGGGCTTGTATTGCGCAACTGCGCGCAGCAGGAGTGGCATTTGATCGGAGGATGAGAAATCTGGGACAAAGGGAAGGGCTAGGAAGGGACTGGATATGAATTCTGTCTTTGATATTCTTTTTGTGATATCCTGCATTCAGGGGAGGAAGGTTCAAAGATTGTGAGAAGGTTATTGTTTTGGAGTGATGGGGGGGGAACCAGTGAGGCATCGCCGTGACCAGCGGACTACCAGAGCCGAATATGAGTACAGAACTTTTAAAAATAAAAAATGACCAGGGGACTAATATTTGCCATCAGCCTCAAACCTGTCCCCTTGACAGTGAAGGAATTTGAAGGTCTAATTATCAAATTGATTTTGGAAGATTTTTCATGCGTACCATAAATAATAGGTGAACAAAAGAACAAAAATTGACATTCCGTCATACCATTCACACTCTACAATTCTCACATAGTAACAAAATAAAAAATAACTATATATCTGCAACACCAGGGATTCCCATGTGGTCACCCACCATAGTACTGACCTGGCGATCTGAAGCTTGGATATGGCAGAGCAGACGGGATGCCTCGTTTTCTTCAGTCTATGATCGCAGATGCTGATACCCTGACCGAAAGCTACATAGAGGGAGACCCCTGGTGGTAGTATACGACACTACCTGCCTGGAAACCATCACTCGCTGTAGTTTCATGTTCAATCGGTGAAGCCAGTCACGTAATAGTCTGTAGATGAATTGGCTGGATCCATGCTGCTGGACATTTCAGGGGTATAGATTTGGCAGTTAAACCAGAAACGTTTATGTTTTATTTTAATTTTTTAATTTTTTAATTTTTAATTTTTTATTTTTAACCAATTCATTCCTCATATTCGGTCCTAATAGGGGGGCCACGATGAGCTACCCACATATGGCGGTTTATGAGAATATCCCGGTTCAGGCTTTTCTGGGCGGATATGAATCCCCCTCGCCCATGGGCTTACGCTGTATGTGGGCACTATGAACTTGCAAAATGAGAGAAAAATCTATCTATTTTCTAACACGCTAGTGATTTGGTATTTGGTGCTTCGTTTGTGCATTCTGCGACACATGGTACGGGGTATGATATAGAGTTTTATTGTGGAATCTGTGGAACTGCATTCACATATTTAGTGAATATTCCTTGCCAGCTGCTAATAGGCCGGGAGACATGCATCATACTGAAGAAACTGAATGCATGCAAGAAAGGCACTTATTTGAATTCAGGATCAAAACCAGACATTACTTTAGTCCTAGGCGAGACTAGTGAAACTCTGACTATCTAGATGTGCTTGGCTTTACCGTTACCTTGGAACAAATGAATTCCTGAATCAAGACAAACTAGTCCAATAATATGATGTCTGGAAACTCACAAAGACAAAATGTGGTTCCTGTTCAGTAGTATACATTCACCCAAAAGATAACCCCAAAGCTGACTGCCAGGCATCGTCAAAACTCCTTCTTCAGCTAGGGCTCTATCCATTCTTTTCTAGAGCCTTCTTGACCAAGTGCGACCCAACCCAGGTGCTTGTGCTCTCGTCCTTCACAAACCCATTTTCTATTTAAGTCACTGAGTGTTACATTTTCCTCACCTCTTTCAGAAAGTTTGCTCACTTGTGCTCCTTAATCTCATGTATTGCGATTTACTGGGACACAATCCCTAACCTTCTATTCACTGCCTTGTTCTAGCCCATCGTCATAACCCCTAGGTTCCGCTTTCCGCTCTCGACTCCCCAACGACGTGGGTGCGGAACCGTAAGTACACTTCATCACAAGCCGCCCCTTCATTGGCCGCGCTCTGTTGTCCTAGGCTTTAGCTCGCGATATCCTCATTTCCAGCATGCTCTTTGTCCACAGTGTAGTTCGGATGGCGGCCTGCTTGATCTTAATATCGGCCAGCAGCTGTTCCATAATCCACCCAACCAACTTTGGGGTATCGAGCTGTTTCCTGCAGCCATCTTAGGCTTTAAGGAGTAAGCTGTTCTCGGGGTAACGTATTTGACGGGGATCCGGCGCACTACCGGGATCCGGCGCAATTCCGGCATGCATATATTAAATTGTTAAAAAATCGAATTATAATGCAAATGAGCTCAAATTAAAACTAGAGTGTTAGTGTATATATAGAAGCCATCTGCAAGTGCCGGCCTAGGGTGAGCATTGATATATGAGGTAGTGAAAAATGAAAGGTAGGAATTGGAGTATGTATGGACTAACAACTGATGTGACTGAATTATGGCCTCAAAGGACTTTGCGGGGCTAAATATAAACTGTACATAATGTATAATATAGGTAGACTCAGTATCCGGACCAACGGCGTCCAATGTGGAGAGAGGTAGTAAACTACATAGCGGATTATGTTAACAAATACATATCCTAAGGGATATCGGGATCAAGGTGCCTTTCTGTAGGGTATACATATAGTCATATAGTCTAGTAAAACTTACTACATGTAAGGAAACTAGTTACAGACATGGAGGGGCCATAGGGGCACTTGTACAAGGTTACATAGTTGAGGGTATCCAATCTATTTCTCCCGATATCCAGCGACTCAGTTTACTTAATCCGAGGCATAGGGCTACCATGTTGTTGGAACGACGCTCATGATGTGTAATGAAGCCTCCTACAAAGCCTTGGTACTATTGACAAGCTACAAAATGCGTTGAGTTGAGTTAAAATACCCCCCCAAAATGTATAAAAATTGACACATATTTTGAATTAACTCAGGCTAGAAGGCAGGCAAGATAAGCAAGCTCTTGAGTAAGGTACTCTACAACACTTAAATATGTTTGCAATAATATCACGGCCTTTTCCTTTATATTACACAAGTTAACCCTTTGTGATATCAGCACAAGCGCACCAATTATCCTCAGCTGCACTGTGTTGCACAAGGCCCACCAAACCTTCATAACATATAAGACTTACTTAACTATAGTAAGCTTACGTATTTGAACCTAAACTCGCATATAAAGCTGATATAAAGATTACTTGACCTCTATATCCCTCAGGATATGTAATTTTTAGCATAATCCGCTACGTAGTTCACTACTTCGCTTCATATGGTAGGCCATTGGTCCGGATACTCAGTCCACATCTATTATACATCACGCACAACGTATATTGAGCCCCACAAGTCCTTTGAGGCCATAATTTAGTCACATTAATTGTTTGTCCATACATACTCCAATTCCTACCTTCCATTTTTCACTACCTCATATATCAATACTCACCCTAGGGCGATCTATGTATACACTAAAACTCTGGTTTCAATTTGGGCCTATTTGTAACATAATTCGAATGTTTAACAATTAAATACATGCATCCCGGAAGTGCGCCAGATCCCGGAAGTGCGCCAGATCCCGGTAGTGCGCCGGATCCCGGTCAAATACGTTACCGGTTCATGCGTCATCTATCCACGGGTTCCCATTGTGGGGCATCCTCCTCAATCGCACTCAGGACCTCAATATAATCGAGGCTCCATTGACCAGGGCTACACATGTTGATGACAGTACTTCTTTCTACGTTACTGTGTGGGAGGTTCGAAAAGTGCTGCCAGTGAAGTGTGGCAGTGGGTTTGGTCCCATTTGTCGAATCCACTGTAGGGACTTCTTGGGGTCAAGAATGTCACATCGCACACCAGGTGGCGTCAACTCCCGATCGGCGGCCTCCATTGTCCGGTTCTCCAGCTGCATCTCCACCACTCTTGCCAACGTTGCATTAAAAACCTCGACCCCTTTTCACTCCATATACTTTGTAATCGGGCACTATTTCATTGTCCCCTCAAGAACATAATCCCTGGTGAGCGAATCATACGGCGGGCGGTTCTTGTCTTCACGCAGAATTGTGTTTGCGCTCTTCGATGGACTTCGGAATTCTGGACCTTGATGCCCAATGCGTATTCGCCATAGCGCTGTATTGTTTGCTAGTCTAGGGCGAACTCTTCACCCTCGTTGTGCACGGGGATCAGCCTCAACCACACCGTGATACCTACGCGACCCTAGAAATGCTCCTTGATTCTATCGTCCTTAATGCTCCAATCGGCCCTTGCATTATTTATGCATCGGATACCAAGTCGTAGAGGAGGTCCCACATCGGCTGGGTTATGGTCAAAGCCAGGGCCAGCCAGCGCTTGCTAGGAGCCTCATCATCTTCCAATCTTCTATTTCCTCATTGATCACCTTTGAATCTCGACCCCAATCATTCAAAGGTCCGTAAACCAAACAATCCTAACACGGGTATAATAAATAAATCCAATACCAAACTAGACAAAACACCTGATATATTGTTAGTTTTTTTCCGGTAATTACTGTTGATTAACCGGACAAAGTAACTAGGAGAGTTGTTCACTTTGTTGGGTTGCCACTGTTGCAATACTCCGCTTTAGGCTCCTTGGAACCTAATGGAACCTCGTCGAAACTCCGAGGTAGGCTCCCTGTGGGATTACGATGGAGGGAGAGTGATGAGTAAAGTTCTTCAGCAGTAATGTCCATCGATGAGGTACAAGATTCCGAGAAATTGTGGCCTTTAACCTCCGAGATTGCTAACAAGGATGCTAGCCATACCGGGGCTGCTACACTCCGAGCCACAAAGAAACTCAGACTGTTGCCACTCGTAGTGGCAGTGACATACTGGGAACGTGACGGTTCTCCTAAGACTCTCTCACAAGGTCCCCTGGCGACACTGTATCCTCTAAGAAGCGCCTCAGGGCATAGGACAAATCCTCACCTGCACCTTCGTCTTGTTGTTGTTCAAGATCTTCCTCATCCTGGGAATCCCACTCGTCCTCTTCAAATGCAGTCACCCCAGCGGCACGAGCCACTCGCATGAGGGCAGCATGTATACTTAGGAGGTCAGGATGCGGGAGTGGGTAGTGCAGTGGATCTGGGGTGGTTAAACTGAATGTGAAGCCAGTTTGGAGCCTTACTGGGGCCCTCCCACTTCCCTGAGGTAATCCTGGGCGGCGAGCAAGTCGTGGGTATCGAAAAACGTCTCTGTTGACCAGGGTTGGATCCCCTGCTTCCTCCATAGCCACCCCGGGATCGAGAACTTGCACCAGGCCCCAGTCACCTTCGCTTTGAAGCTCAACCGATCCTTCCTCGCTATTATTATCCCCATCGCCTGCATCTTCATTACCCCACCTCCGAATCCGGTTCAGAATTGTTCCCACTTTCATTATCACCGGGAACTGCATCACCTTGTTTGAATTAGATTTTGGAGTACGTTTGTTGTTAGAGCACCACTCACCACATCGATATTGGGGTAGCCACGAAAACCGAACATCATACCTACTTAAAAGACCATTCGGATCCAATCCGGCCAAGGCATCACCAACAGGTTCAAGGACAAAATACCCATTACCAAATTCTTGGTGGTAGGCGGGGTTGAGACACACGAGATTTTCCAGTCGGTTTATCTGCGTATGTACTGATCTACCTTGCCCAGTTGGTGGTCCAAGGAGGTAATTGGTGATATTTTCTACCACGGTTGACCCCGCAACGAAAGTAAGCAAACGAAATATATGAGGCCTGGTCTCTCGGAGATAGCCACGTCGTAGGCCTAACGAATATGGGAATATGTGTGCCACCTGTGGATCGGGCTGGTTGCTGAGTATGCACGACTCGTTGTCTCGATACCGTGCCTATCGATATTTGCCTTTAGAAATCATCATCCTGGAATAAAAGGTGGGGGGATTGCATAACTACTTACCCGCTGGGTTTCTGCAGAGGCACGCGCTGTAGGATTGGGGGCCAGGGGCGGGGCCGTACTCCTCCCACTAACTATAGGTGGAGTTGGTGCACCAGCAGCACTTGCAACAGCGCTCGTTCCAATCCGTCCACCTATTGTGAGAGCTATGAACGTCAGCTGAATCATCCAAATACATGAGCTGTCGTATTGCCCACACGTGTTTACGCGGACGGGCCGGGTTCGCAACCTACATTCTCGTAGCGCTAGGTTAAGACTTTGTGAGAGGGCGGTGATTTGGCTGCCAGTACTATCATGGAACGCTGTCTGAATGTGGTTGCGGTCCACGATAGAAGCGTACTCGAGAAGGTTAAGATTACACAAGGCCAGAAATGCACGGGAGATCTGAATGCCACGGGCTTGCAACCTGTTGGTGAGTTCATCCCGCCACGCCATCGGGTAGGGGTGCAGAAGCCCTAGGAGTGCCATGCGAGGGAGAAGGGGTGGGTAGTGCGGGTGTGGCTCATGCATCGGTGGTGATATTATATTTGTGTTTGGTGGGAATTGGCGGGGTTCTGCGTGATATTGTGGCGGATGATGGTGTGCAGGTGGGGGGTATTGCGGGTGGATGGTGTTGCGGGTGGATGGTGTTCGTCGTGGATGGTGTTGCGGGTGGATAGTGTTGCTCGTGGATGCTGTTGCTCGTTGCGGGTGATGCTGTTACGGATGATGGCGTTTTAAACCCACTGTCAGTCGTGAGGAGATATCAATATGAGAGCTATCCTGGCGATGATAAAGGAGAGACAAAGAGGGGGATCTGAAGGGTATATATACTCAAATGGCCTCCCGCATTCCTCATCACATGGACCTCCCGCATTCCCCGTCACATGTTTCCCTACCCAGCGCCAAGCCCGACGATCCCTCCTTCTCTTTTAAGTATGGACTAATTGCTGAGGTAAATTTTAATGGGTTTACTACGCTACTATGACGTCCGGCCCTACATACGCAAACCCAACGGGGAGATCGATACATGCGACCCGCATATTCCCAGCGATGCGAGAAGACATGAATTATTTTATCTGGGTACAGAGTAGCCCGCTGAACCCGACATTTAATTTACCAGCCCTGGGCCGACGTGCAGTCAGTCACATCGCCTTATGTATAAGAAACTGCTCGGGACTTGGCGTGGGGTAACTTATTGTATTGCGCGAATTCTGTACCCCCATGGAGGAGAAGTGCCAACCAGACTATCTACAAAAGCTGGGAAACATCCGGGCCAAACCTGCC
>Ga0307511_10008126_pt1 | contig 10503 bp, 10 predicted proteins | sample 13_EM_MG_FD_200266 | JGI IMG/M metagenome (GOLD analysis project Ga0307511, IMG submission 200266) | Populus trichocarpa ectomycorrhiza microbial communities from riparian zone in the Pacific Northwest, United States - 13_EM | ecosystem: Host-associated > Plants > Roots > Unclassified | place... | reverse complement strand
AAATTGAAAAGATAGACATGTCTCTGATTAATTTGATAATAACTAATAGGCACAAAAAAAAACCATACCACACCCAATAACAATTTCAATAATTTGGTGTGTAAATGATAAAAACATCATTAAACTATAGTCATTCCACCCAAAACATCATTACACTATAGTAATATAAAGTGTTTTGGACCTATGTGTATAGTGAAACATTGCGGCTATATATATATATTATTTTTCTTATAATAAATGATATCTAACTATTTATCAACTGAAAAAGTTTCCATTAAAAGTATGGGCCTGGACCGCCGACTTTGAACCTAGTCACAAACAAACAGTCACTGGCTCAGTGGGCATTGTAGCCCAAATTTAGTCTGGGCCAGATTCTTAATTAATTCTCGAATGACAGCCGGATTTTCTCTGACCCTTCAAAAGTATGTGAAATCCCAACCTGGTTCTCTCTCCCAGCTAATTTGTCTAGGGTTTTAATCTACAACTCGATCCAAACCCCCAGGTACGCGTTTTCCTTGTCAAATTTTGATTTAGCAGTAAAAGTGGAGTCATGGATATAGACAAGTCAGTAGTTACAATGGAAGCAGAGCAGAGCAATGGTAGTGCCGGAGGCTTATTTGTTCCTAAAAAGGAGAAACTCGAATTTCGGCCTCCTGAAAGGAAATCACTTTTAGGTATTATTTTTTATCCATCCATCCATCCATCTATATATTTATCTATATTATAAATAGAAAATTAAAAATTAAAAATTTGAGTTGATAAAATTAGGTTTAGATGTACTTGCGATTGCGAAACGAGGAGGATCTGATGCAAATGGAGGAGGATTTAAGGCTCCAAAGGAAAGAGCTACAACTTCTTTTATGGCGTCGATTGATGAAGAGGAAGAGGCTACTGAATCTTCTGGATTAGATGAAGTAGAAAACGATGGTGGAAGTGAGAGTGGTGTACGCAGAAATGTAAATAGGCGATATCGGGAAACCTCCTCTAGCGAGAGTATGACTTCACTTTATCTTCAAGATGTTCTATTTTTTATTTACTTATTTACTGAAATTTCCTGTATTTTTCTCTTCTAATTGTTTTTGAATTATGCATACCAGAAAGTGCTGTGACACGAGAGGGATCGCATAGTAACACACACGGAACTTCTCGTTCTAGAGAAAATCTGTCATCAGATGTAAGTCAATCTTGTTGTTGATATTTCGGTACTCACTAATGCATTTCCAAGAAAGTGATTTTTTTACTTCAGCTTTGGTTAGTAAAAGTACAGAACAGCAATGAGAAATAGGACAAAAGTTTTAATCTATTAATAATGTGATATTTTGTTGATCCTTGTAGAATTTTAACAATGAAACTGCCCTTGAATTCTATTGTGACAAAATGTGTAACTTCTGAGGTTCATGATGCTAACATCTCTATGTAGAACTGGATATGTTGAACAAACCTACTAAGAAGCTATTAACTTCTTGATTCCATAACATGTAACTTTTGACTCCTTGGTCTGTTTTAGGTGTTTTGATTAAACAGTTCTACTATAAGAATTTGAAGGGATAAGTTTCTGCCATAACAGAATTACTGCTGTTATTTTCACTTCCATGTGCTTACTGGCTCTCTGTAATCAATGTTTTCCCACAAACATAGTTTAGTAGAAATCAGGGGACTAGGGTGGAAGGGGATTATACCTTGATGCCTTGAATTATTGTGCCTTTTTCACTAAACACTTCTTTGGTATTTAGCAATTATTTTTACGAGATTTTGTGGTTTGTAAGAGTACATACTGTATATGGTGTCTAATTTTTCCATGTCTCTTAATTGAAGGATTGTGCTACTTATACCGGGAGTTCCCGGAGTGTTAAGTCTAGGAGTCCTGGGAGTGAGAGAGATGACCGAGGTAGGGATAGAAAAGGCCTTAAAGATGATGCTAGGGATGAAAGCAGGAGGGGGAGAGACAGGCACAGCAGTGATCGTGAAGAACGGTATCGTGGAAGGGAAGCACGTGGACGGTATGAACAGGAGTATGATGGAGACTATGGAAGAAAACGAAGTCGGTATGAAGGTTCAAGGAGGACACCAGGTATGCAGTTCTTGTTTTTGCTTTTATCCAATGCCTTTCCACTTTACAAACCCACAACAAAAGATAATGAGATTAAACAAAATGATACATGGTACAAACTATCCAAGACTCTCCAACCCTCTCTCTCCTCAAATATTTCCCTGCCTTGCATAAAAACAATGAGGATCTCTTGGAACTCTGTTTTCAAGATCAACATTTTGACATGTTTAAGAATTTCTATATACCAGTTTATGGGATTGTCATCTGTCATGTCTTAGTTATGCGGACTTTAACTATTTATTTCGAAGAATAACAATGTTCCATTATTGATCCATCTCCTTACCCCCTCCCCCGTATTCCTCCCCACATAGAAGACTAAGGTGAAAACCCTGAACAAGCATGATTCTGTAGTTTAGAACTGCAGATATTCTTGTGCAACTGTCTTAGGATCCTTTTCTTTTCTTTCCTTCTTTCTTTCTTTCTTTGTAGATACTTCAAGAAGACTGCCATTGGGAATTTGTTCATTCTAATACAAAAATGTTGATCTTGCAGGCAGGTCTGATTGGGATGATGGGAGATGGGAATGGGAAGAAACACCTCGGCAGGATAGTTATAATACTAGCCGACGCCACCACCCTTCCCCATCGCCAATGTTTGTTGGTGCCTCACCTGATGCACGATTAGTTTCCCCATGGATGGGTGGCCAAACACCTCGCAGTAGTGGTATGTTAAGGGAGTGTAATCTCTTTTGGAATTTTGCTTGTTTTAGATGGTGCTAGAGGTTCTATTTTCTTTCTCTTGTTGACTTCGGGCACATTTCCTATTGTAATACACAGGTTCTGCTGCTTCTCCTTGGGATCACATTTCTCCCTCGCCAGTTCCAATACGTGCTTCTGGATCATCATTTAGGTCTTCCACTTCTAAATATGGTGGGAGGTCCCATCAACTTACTTTTTCCACCACAAGTGCGCCATCATTGGAGGTATTATTAATTAGTTGACACCATACACCTTCTTTTTTTCCCTTAAATATTTTATATAAAAAGCAGTCACATCTAGCAGATTCTACTGTAAAGACACTATTTTATCTCTCTCACATTGAAGTAGGTTATGGTCATGCTCTGCCTCATATGGTCGCTTGTGTGATTTAACTTATTGAAGTCATTATTATATTTAACTTCATTTCTGCAGGATGGTGAAGGAGATAAAACTTATTCATCCGAGGAGCACAATCATGAGATTACTGAAAGTATGCGTCAAGAGATGGAATACAATTCTGACCGAGCCTGGTAATTTGTTTTCTGGTATTCATATGAGATTGCAAACACTACTAGTTATTCATCTTTGGTGGGATTGAAATTTGTGGGTTTTTTTATAAGCTTATGAGGATGACTGAGTCATATCAAACGCTTGGAAGAAGATTCAACTGCACAGATCTGAAAATGTCATTTTGTTTCATTGGTTATGCTTAGTTACCCTTCTTTATCTGCATACTTTCTTAATCCTCCTTGGCTTTACATGTTACACGGACTTTTTAAGTTTTGTTAGCAAAGTTCAACTATTTGACCTTAATTCCTATGCGATAGTTCTGCTAAGGAATGTTGTTTTGATTGCTGATCCTTCTTTTCTCAATGATTTCTTCAAGAATTTGAAATCATAGTATATTCCTTACAATTTTTTTCTTCTAAATGGAGTTTCAATATAGGTACGATAGAGAAGAAGGCAATACAATGTTCGATGCTGATAGCTCATCATTCTTCCTTGGGGATAACGCCTCATTCCAGAAAAAGGAGGCAGAGTTGGCCAAAAGACTGGTATGCTTGAAATGCCTAAATACCTTTTCTATTTTCCTCTCTCTTTGTGTGGCAATTTTTTTTCTTCTCAAAGCATGAATGTCAATTGTTTGAGGCTGTTGATCATATCATATATAATGTATGTGATGGATGCAAAATGTTTGTTAACTTTTAATTTATTTCACGTGCCCATTGTAAGGCTCAAATTCACCATATTCTTTTCATGTAGACAATTGGGATTCGGGAAATTTACAAAAATATTAAAACTGCTGGAGCTGCTACGGTTCTGTCAATAGCGAAGTAGTTTTGTCATGTGTCACAAAGTGATTGGTTAAGAGATGCCAAATTATTTTTGATCCCTTTAAATTTAGAAATGTGTCACTTTGGCGCTTATAGTATAAACAAATCTTTCAAAGTCACCCATATAGTTTTCACAAAAGCTAATGGAATTTTCACTTTTTCCAACTTCTCTTTCACTTTTTAAGATATTTGTAATGTTTCCTTTCAAACTTATATCCACATAATAATATCTAAAAAAAATTAAAAACCAAAAAAATACATAACAAATTAAAAAATAGCCTTGATAGATGTGATGATATTTCATTGCCATAGCTATCTTCAAAATTTATCTATATTAACCTTATGTTTCAACAAGCTTCAGTGTAGTCCTTGGAAATATTAGCTAAAGGAGGAAGCTTACCTCCTCATCTTTTCTTTCCAAACTTTTATACATGAAATCACATATAACATTTTTAATGATTTATTCATATGCCAAAATATTTTGAAAGTATGAAACATTACAATACACATAATATGGCCTGTGCAGCCTTTAAGAGCTTCTTTGGTCCCTTACTTTTCTAACTTTTGTTGCTTTGTTTTAAAGCAAAGCAATTAAAATACTAAAAAAAATACTAAAAAAGTGTTTGGTAATGATCTTAAAAATTAGATGCTTAACTTTTGAGGCTGGAAGGTGATTTTTATAAGAGCAAGTTAAAGGTATATTAACTTCTACCTTAAAAATCACGGGAAGTGATGCTTCTTGAGATGGAAGGCTGCTTATTTTATTTAAAATACAAAAATAATCATAAATATTTTAAAATTACAAAAACATCTATATTGCAGTTTACCCTAATATATATAAACTCTACCATGAAGTTTCTTAATTAAATTATTTAGTAGCTTTATTTACTCATAAAAAAACTATGTAATGTTCTGCCTCTTCTTTTTTGTCATGTTATTTGTTATATTTTTATATTTTCCAAAGAGAGAATTCATTTTTTAAGCAATTTAATTTAAATTAAGTTATGTCTTTGACAGTAATTTTAATTTCAAACAGTGCAACAGTAGACTATACTGTTACTTGACAGATACTATTGATTAGACATGCTTTTGTTGTTTTCAATCCTTAATAGTCTTATTTACCATAATTTCATGCCTGGAGCAAGACCTAGAAAAGAAATGTGTACCACTCTATGCTGTTTTCAGTTATTGTAGAAATCTGAAGAGTTACTTTACTGCACAGGTTGTGCTCTTGATAAGTAGTGGTTCTGCTATATAGCATTCTATCATTAGGTAATTGAGTCGATCAATACTTGACAACTGATATATGTTTCAGCTGTTTTTGTTAAATACAGTTGCTTAATCCGTTGCTTTTGTTTTTTTTTCAGTATTATGAATAATTTTTTAGTTATTCACACTGCTTCCAACTGTGGCATCATTAAACAGGTTCGAAGAGATGGAACTAAAATGTCACTTGCTCAAAGCAAAAAGTTATCTCAGCTTAGTGCTGATAATGCCCAATGGGAGGATCGGCAACTTATGAGATCTGGGACAGTTAGAGGTACCGAAGTGCAGACTGAGTTTGATGATGAGGAAGAGCACAAGGTTATTCTTCTTGTACATGGTAAGTAAATGTTATGCTAACTGTCATGCTTAATTAATACCAGAAATAATATACATGATTGTTATTTCCTCGCTAAAATTTTCATCATCCTGTGTTGCTATAGACACAAAGCCTCCTTTCCTGGATGGAAGAGTTGTTTTTACCAAACAAGCGGAGCCAATAATGCCCCTAAAAGATCCCACCTCAGATATGGCCATTATTTCAAGGAAAGGATCTGCTCTGGTCAGAGAAACTCATGAGAAGCAAAGCATGAATAAATCACGTCAGCGGTTTTGGGAGCTTGCCGGCTCAAAACTCGGTGATATTCTTGGTGTAGAGAAAACTGCTGAACAGGTGATAATTTCATATCATAATGATGATATGATTTAAAAAACTTTCTTATTCTGAAAATAGGTGGTAATTTACTGTTTGTTTCAATCACAGATTGATGCTGACACTGCAGCTGTTGGTGAGGAAGGTGAAATTGATTTCAAGGAAGATGCAAAATTTGCACAGCATATGAAAAAGGGGGAAGCTGTAAGTGATTTTGCAAAGTCAAAAACTCTATCCGAGCAGCGGCAATATCTACCTATATATTCAGTGCGAGATGAGTTGTTGCAGGTTTGACATTTCTCCATAAGCTTAGCTTATTTTTACAGACAATAATTGGGCAACCAGTTTGATTCCTCATCATTCAAGCATTGAAAAGAATGTATATACTGCTTGTTTTGGTCATATTCCCATTTGTCCTTTTATTTTATGGAAAGAGGGGATGGGTTCTTTTTCAGAGGGCCGAGGGAAAGGTTTTTCCACTTGGAGGAGCAGATAATGTAATTTAATGATCTGATCACATCTATCAAGGGAAGAACATGGAATGTTTCTGCTAAAATACTTACCATTTCCTTTCCTATTTTTGTTATTGTGGTTTTGTACGACATGGTGCTTGGAACCTTCTTCAGCATGGCATCATGGTTGTGCTTTATGCCCATGAGTTGTAGCTGAATTGCTGTGCTATCCTTCCTATCTCCTAATGGGTTTGGATTTTGAAGCTACTTGTAAAAGAAAAAAAAATTGTAGCGATTGATCATCTTCACTGATTTATTTTTTCTGCATTTTAATAGACCACAATTCACTGTATAGTTTCCCTTTCATACTGTTGGTGTGCACTGCACAAAGTACTTGGTTAAAAATTCCGTCTGGCCCTTTTTATATCATTTATTTTGAACCTGCATTGGGCAGGTCATTCGTGAAAATCAAGTGATAGTTGTTGTTGGAGAGACTGGTTCAGGAAAGACAACTCAACTGACACAGGTTCCTCCTTGTTTATATTTTCCTTCTCTTATCATACAGAGTTTTTTATGGTTTATAAGAATGTATATCTATGCACCTCAGTAACTGGAATCTGACTTGTTTATTTTTTTTTATAGTATCTCCATGAAGATGGGTATACAACAAATGGGATAGTTGGTTGCACCCAACCAAGGCGTGTTGCAGCCATGAGTGTTGCAAAAAGAGTTAGCGAAGAGATGGACACTGAATTGGGGGATAAAATAGGTTATGCCATTCGTTTTGAGGATGTGACTGGGCCAAATACAATAATTAAGGTGAGTAACTGGTTAGTTGTTGTAGTAAACATTTTTAATAATGGTTTCTGAAAATGCCACCTGTGATGATTTTTTTTTTGTTGTTGCTGAAAAACAATGAATACTGGATTATGAATTACAAAAGAAAGGAGGAATAATGGATGTTCATGGAAAATACCTTAGAAGCACCAAGTGTTATTTTGAAAAGAAAAGGAAGTAGAAGAAAACCCTGAAAATGATAGAATTCAGCGTCTGGCAATGAAGAGAAGAGTTTCCTGAGAAATTTAACTATTCAAGTGTAAAAAAACTATTAAATGGCAGATACATGCACTTGCCTGTACTTTAATTTGTACAAGATTTATAACATTCTAAAATTTTTGCTCTACATTTTGCAGTACATGACTGATGGAGTACTCTTGCGTGAGACACTGAAAGATTCTGACCTTGATAAGTATCGGTATGAGAATTTCTAGATTTCGAGTAACTAGATAATTTTACAAGAAAATTTCAGTGTTATGAAAACAAGACTGAAATGGTTGGCTGATTGTTGCAGTGTCATTGTCATGGATGAAGCACATGAGAGATCATTAAGCACAGATGTGTTGTTTGGGATTTTGAAAAAGGTGGTTGCCCAGCGTCGTGACTTCAAACTCATTGTGACATCTGCAACTCTAAATGCGCAGAAATTTTCAAATTTCTTTGGGAGGTAACTTAAGAATGGCTTTTACTAACAAAATGTTAGTTGTATCAAGGTTGTTTTTCTTTTTCCATGTGTTGTTTGAGAACATTATGCATAACTAGAAGCTTCTCAATTCTAATACTCTTTTAATTACAGAAAAAATAATCTCCATGTCTTGCATTCATTTGACCAACATAAGTAATTTCTGAATCTGTTGCAGTGTACCTATTTTCCACATCCCTGGGAGAACATTTCCAGTAAATATCTTGTACAGTAAAAGTCCTTGTGAAGATTATGTTGAAGGTGCAGTGAAGCAGGCCATGACTATCCACATTACCAGTCCTCCTGGCGACATTCTCATTTTCATGACTGGCCAAGATGAGATTGAGGCGGCCTGTCATGCTCTTGCAGAGCGCATGGAACAGCTTACCTCCTCCTCCAAGAAAGCAGTGCCTAAACTCTTAATACTACCCATATACTCCCAACTTCCAGCTGATTTACAAGCGAAGATATTCCAAAACGCTGAAGACGGGGCCCGCAAATGCATTGTCGCCACCAACATTGCTGAGACTTCTTTGACTGTAGATGGAATTTATTATGTCATTGACACGGGTTATGGAAAAATGAAAGTTTACAACCCAAAGATGGGTATGGATGCTCTCCAAGTTTTCCCTGTTAGTCGTGCTGCTGCAGATCAGCGTGCTGGGCGTGCTGGTAGAACTGGTCCGGGCACATGTTACAGGCTTTATACAGAGAGTGCTTACCTAAATGAAATGCTTCCCAGTCCAGTTCCAGAGATCCAGCGGACAAACCTTGGCAATGTGGTTTTGTTGCTCAAGTCGCTTAAAATTGAAAATTTGCTGGACTTTGATTTCATGGACCCACCACCACAGGACAACATCCTTAATTCTATGTACCAGTTGTGGGTCTTGGGTGCTCTAAACAATGTTGGTGCCCTTACTGATCTTGGCTGGAAAATGGTGGAGTTCCCATTGGATCCCCCTCTAGCTAAGATGCTCTTGATAGGTGAACAGTTAGGGTGTATAAATGAGGTTTTGACAATTGTGTCGATGCTTTCAGTGCCATCAGTGTTTTTCCGGCCCAAGGATAGAGTGGAGGAGAGTGATGCTGCAAGAGAAAAGTTCTTTGTGCCAGAGTCCGACCACTTGACTCTTCTTAATGTTTACTTGCAGTGGAAAGAGCACCAGTACCGGGGAGATTGGTGTAATGATCATTTTTTGCATGTCAAAGGATTACGAAAGGCTAGAGAGGTTAGATCCCAGCTGCTAGACATTCTCAAGACATTAAAAATCCCGCTAACATCCTGTGGGTATGATTGGGACGTTGTACGGAAAGCCATCTGCTCTGCATATTTCCACAATTCAGCGAGATTAAAGGGTGTCGGGGAGTATGTTAATTGCCGGAACGGAATGCCTTGTCATTTACACCCAAGCAGTGCTCTTTATGGTTTAGGCTACACTCCAGATTATGTAGTTTATCATGAATTGATCTTGACAACAAAGGAGTACATGCAATGCGCCACTGCAGTGGAGCCCCAGTGGTTGGCTGAGCTGGGACCAATGTTTTTCTCTGTGAAAGATTCAGACACATCAATGCTGGAGCACAAGCGAAAGCAGAAAGAAGAGAAAACAGCAATGGAAGAGGAAATGGAGAATTTGAGGAAGGTGCAAGCCGAGACGGACAGAGAAAGCAAGGAGAAGGAAAGGGAGAAGAGGGCAAAGCGGCAGCAACAAGTCTCAATGCCTGGGTTGAAGAAAGGCTCTTCCACATACTTAAGACCGAAGAAGTTCGGTTTGTAAATGTAAATTATTTTGTACTTCTGGTCAACTGTTACCAACTCCTGGCAGAAAATAGGAATGTTATACGAGAGAATTTTGCCCCCCTCTGTTGTAAAAAGAACATCGAAATTAGAGTTGCTGATTGTAAGAGTATACGAGTGCTTGGTAATTGATGTCAAGGTTTACTGACAGCATTCGAATCATTTCATGCTATGCTGTCTTAAAATTGTGACAAATCATATCATGTTTCTGTCATGGTTCTGCAGATTGGTCGATGGGTTTTAGCTACATGGAAATGTGTGCTGTGTAGCAGAAATATCGTGTTGCGAGCCTGTGATGGGCCAAGCCGAAGGCGTGCCTTCATTTAGCTTGGACTGAATATTTTCCAAGTGCCGGAGTCTCCTTCCGAATTAACCTCCTATAATACTAAAACACTTGGGAAATTAATGATGCTCCACTATGATAAATGAATATTTATTTTTATTTTCAATTCAGCCTTCTTCTTTTTTTCTTCAATTTCTCCTTTTTTTTAATTTTATTCATTCTTCCTCTCATAATTTTATCTTTTTTTTCTCGTGTGTTTAGATTTTTTTAACGGTTATTCAGATTATTTTTATATTGTCAAATTAATTAGATCATATCAAGATCATTTTCACACCGTTTGATTTTAAATCCATGCTAGACCAAGTTAGTTAGGTCACATTAATATAATTCTTAC
>Ga0307511_10008125_pt1 | contig 10505 bp, 8 predicted proteins | sample 13_EM_MG_FD_200266 | JGI IMG/M metagenome (GOLD analysis project Ga0307511, IMG submission 200266) | Populus trichocarpa ectomycorrhiza microbial communities from riparian zone in the Pacific Northwest, United States - 13_EM | ecosystem: Host-associated > Plants > Roots > Unclassified | place... | reverse complement strand
GGCATCGTGCGCAGGTTGAACTTTTTCGGATCGAGCTTCTTCGTCACCTCTTCCCACTTCAGCGGCGCGGAGACCGGCGCACCGTCGATGGCTCGCAGCGAGTAGGGCGCCACCATCGTCTTGCCGTACGCGTTCTGCATGCAGTCGAGGTAGAGCCTCCCCCGCCGCGCGTTCAGGGCCCGCTCCATCGTGAACTGCGGGACCTTCGAGGCTACGGCTGCGCTGAGCGAACAGGCGAAGGCATTGGCCTCCTCGTGCGTGTAGCCGCCGGCGAGCGGAACGAAGATGTGGATGCCGCGCTTGCCCGAGGTCTTCGGCAGCGAAGGCAGGCGAAGGTTGTCGAGAAGGCGGCGGACGATGATGGCCGCCTCGATAGCCTGTTCGATCCCCTTGTCCTTGGCGGGATCGAGATCGAAGACCAGCCAGTCGGGCTCATTGAGACTGGCGCCGCGCGATGCCCACATGTGAACGGTGAGCACCGACATCTGGGCCAGCCAGCGCAGCGTTTCGGGGTTGTCGACAACGAGATGGCGGACGCTCTTGTGCGCGGTGGTACGCGTCGGCGTATCGATCGACGTCACCCACGGCGGCGCGCCGCGCCCGACGTCCTGGTGGAACCACGACGGCTTGTCGATCCCGTCGTTCCAATGCTCGAGCGCCAGCGGCCGGTCGCGCAACGCGCGCACCATCGGCTCGGAGACAGCGGCGTAGTAATCGGCCACACCCTGTTTGGTGATGCCGTCGCGAGGGTAGAGGACGCGGTCGGGGTGGGTGATATTGACTTCGCGGTTGTCGGTTGTCGGTTTTCGGTTGTCGGAGATTGATTTGGGTTTTGCTTTCGCTGGAGGGGCTTGCTTCTTTTTTTCTGACGGGCGTTCTCTCACCACCTCATTCACCTTCTTGTCTTCACGCAATCCGAGAAACGACGGATGCCGCAATCTGTTGTCGCTGGTCCATTCGGAGAAAGCCACCTGCACGACGAAGCGGGGACGCACCCAGGTCGCCGCGCGCTCGCGCGGAGCGTCTTTGGCCATCGACGTCAGGACGACGTCCTTCGACAGCTCGTCTTTCCACCAGACGCGCTGCTTGTACGAAAAGCCGGTGCCGACCTTGCCGGCGTAGTGAAGCTCGCCGTCGTCGCCATTGACAGCGAGATACAGCGAGCCGATCTCGCGTGCTGAGTGCATCGAAGGCGACCAGCCGATGACGATCAGTTCCTGCTCGTTGATCGCTTTGACCTTCAGCCATTCCTTCGACCGCCGCGGTTCGTACACCGAGGAGCGGCGCTTGGCGATGATGCCTTCCCAGCCTGACTTCTTCGCCCCTTCCAGCGCCGCAGCGCCGGTGGTGTCGAGCGTCTCGGAGACTTTGATCGCGGCCGGAGCGCGCTTCAGGGTTTGCTCCAGCAACCTCCGGCGCTCGTCGTAGGTCTTTCGACGAAGATCCTGGCCATCGAGCCAGAGGATGTCGAAGACGACGAAGATCTCACGCCGGTCGCCTTGCTGCAGAAGCTGAAAACGCGGCGCGCCATGTTCATCGAGCACGACGATCTCGCCATCGAGGACGACGTCGGGCAATTTCAACTTCGACAACGCCGCGGCGACGGAAGGAAAGCGCGGCGCAAGATCGAGCTCGTTCCTGCTCCACATCGCCAGCTTGCCGCCGGACAATCCGACGAGGGCGCGGAATCCGTCGTACTTCAGCTCGAACGCCCAGCTCTTTGCATCATTCGGCGGAGTCTCCGTCAGCGTCGCCAGCATGGGCGGGAAGACGCGGCGGAGGAGCGTTTCGGGGGAAATCGATTTCGTGCGTGTGGCCATGGTCAGCGGGTTACCAGGTTGCCGAGTTGCCCGGTTGCCAGCGTCCTTCGATTCTGAAGCATGCGAGATTGTACCGACGGCAACTCGGCAACCTGGCAACTTGGCAACTACGCCTTCACGACCACCACCTCATCAAACCCTTCCTCCATCGCCGGCGGCACGAGCTTCTTGCGCGTCGCGAAAATAGCGACATTGGGGACACGCGCCGCTCCTTCACGAAGCCGGTTTCGCGCCAGGACTGTCTTGACCTCGGTGTCGAAATAGCAGGCGATGATGCGCGCCCCATGCCGGCGCCCGAGGGCGATGAGCGGCGCGCGAACGACGATTGACGGGTTCGTGTTGTCGACGACGACTGACTTGCCCGACGACAACGCCACGTCGATCTCGGACAATAGATTCGCGTCGCTCCGACGCGCTTTCGGCATCAGGTCCTTGCTGACGTGAACATGCGTGTCGGCGAAGAGCTCGCGGTAGTACGTCGACTTGCCCGACGCAGGCAGGCCGGCGAAGATGACGAGTTGCGGTTGCTTCATCGCGTCAACGATGTCCCGATACATCAAGAAATTCAAATCAACCATCGCCCTCGGGCCAACCGAGGAGCGCGGATTCGCGTTGTGGGTTGGTTATGAACTCATCGGCGTTGATGACGATCTGTCGGACGCGGGATTGGTGAAGGTTGACGATTGGAGTGAGGAGATGTTGCGGGAGCGAGGGGTGACGGCGTTTACGCGCGTCGAGCCGGGAGATGCGGAGATGTACGCGAAGTTGGGGCTGGCCAAGTGATGCGAGCATTCAACATCCAGCACAGACAGGAGTGTCTGTGCCACATTGATTTCTGCTTTTTGCCACAGGACGCGAGCCATCAACCGCGAGAACGATGTGGCACAGACACTCTTGTCTGTGCTCTGTTCCGCACGAGCTACAACGGCCCCAATATCCGCAAGTAGCAATCTTCCCGTCCCACAAACTCCACCGCCCCTTGCTGTTCCCACGCTTGGAGACGTTCGATCACTCGCGGGTGATTGAGGTGCACGGCGCTGCCGAACATGTGCATGAGCAGGGCGCGGGGGACGGCGTTGTCGCCGCGGCTTCGGAGGCGCTCGATGCCGACCTGCAACGCGTCGAGGCGGAACTCGACGTCCTCGTCGAGCAGCGAGCCGTCGGCAGGTTTGCCGGACGTTGGATTCATCTCCAGAAACGTCTCGAACGGCATGGGCTGGAACTCTTTCACGCCGCGGCTGCGCAGATCTTCTTCCGGCAGATCGTCCGCGAGGATCAGGCCCGGGATCTCGGTCCCGACGCCGTCGATCTCCCAGCCGATCCACTTCTGCCTTCCCAGCAGCGTGATTCGCTGGATGTAGCGCGCCATCTCTCGTCTCTCCGGGAGATTGATCATTGCACGGACGGAGTGCGGCCGCCAACGATCGCACGACGAAACGTAACGATGAGGCGCGGAAATTGGTGCTACGCTTTCGCGCCCCAACGACCAAATCCGCATGTTCGAGACCGTCGCGCCCGAGGCGTTCCAAACGCGCAGCCGCCGCGTTTTCTACGAGACGCTCCCGATCTCGATCGCGGTGCACGTCCTCGGCGTGAGTTCCGCGATGGCCATGGCGATCTGGACCGTCGCCTTCCCGACGCAATCGCCAAAGATGTACGTCGCCTACAGCCTGACGCAGGTTCCCGATCCGCCGCCTCCGCCCGCTCCGCCGAAACCGGTGGAGGCACCCAAACCGGCCGCACTTCCCCATCTCGCGACGCCGCCTTCCGCACCGACCCAGATCGTTGCGCCGACAGTCATCCCGGACACAATCCCCGAGGTCGTGCCGCCGGCACCAGCGCCTCCGCCTCCCCCACCAACGCCGGTTGCGCCTGTCCCGGCTACGGCCGACGCCAGTCCCGCAAACGGAATGACCGGCGGGCAGCCCGGCGGTACAGGCGTCGTCCTCGGCACGAACGGCGGCATCAAGTTCGGCGACGACGGACGCGTTTACGTCGATCGCACAGTCAAGCTGCCGCTGAAAGAAGTCGACCACGAGTTTCCGCACTACCCCGACGCGGCGAAGAAGAAACGGCTCGAAGGAACGTGCGTCGTGCGCTACACGGTCGGCAAGAACGGACGCATCATCGACATCGCCATCCTCGATCACGCCGTCGATCCGATGTTCGATGAAGAGACGCTCAACACGATCCGCAACTGGCGTTACCGGCCGATGATGGTCAACGGCAAACCGGTGGAAGTCGTACACGAGGTCGAGGTCAACTACCAGTACGTCGTGCGCTAGGGAGCGCTACGGGAGGCTGGCATGCTTTCCGCTCTACACCGATCAGCCCGAGTTGTTCGGGCGACGCTGGCGAAGTCAAAGCGCGCCGATAATCCCTGAGGGGTCGGCGCGCTTCGTATTTTCTGAACTTGCGCTAGTGCCGCAGCACTACCACCGTCGCTCCCCATCCGCCCCCGCTCCCATCCGCATCGTGGAAGGCTTCGACGAAATCGAGCGAAGCGAGCAGCTTCCGGATGTTCTCGCGCTGCATACCGATACCGCGGCCGTGAATCAGGCGGACCTGGCGGAAACCGAGAGCGCGCGCTTCGATCAGATAATCGCGGGCTATATCGCGAATCTCGTTCGGGCGGAACGGATGCAGATCGAGCGTGTCGGTGATGGGGATCTCGACCGGCTCATCGTCAATATCATCGGCCACGAGCGATTCTAAGCCTGGGAGCTGTGCGATACTTTCGAGCCCCGAGCGCAACCATGGTCCTTTTCAACCACGCCACCCGCGAGATGACTGCCAAGATCGTTTATTACGGTCCGGGACTTTGTGGAAAGACGACCAACCTCATGGTCATCTTCGACAAACTCGATCCCAAGCAGAAAGGGAAGATGCTGTCGCTGGCCACCAAGACCGACCGCACCCTCTTCTTCGACCTGCTGCCGGTCGATATCGGCAAAGTCGGCTCCTTCAACCTCAAGATCCAGCTCTACACCGTGCCCGGTCAGGTCTTCTACAACGAGACCCGCAAGCTCGTGTTGAAGGGCGCCGACGCCGTCGTCTTCGTCTCCGACTCCCAGCCCTCCATGGTCGAATCGACTCGCGAGAGTTTCGCCAACCTCATGGAGAACCTCGAGCAGAACAACATCGATCCGAACGACACGCCGATCATCATCCAGTTCAACAAGCGCGACATCCCCGGCGTCCTGCCGGTCGACCAGTTGCAGGAAGCGCTTGGCTTCGAAGGCTATCCCTACACCGAGGCCTCTGCCATCAAAGGCGAAGGCGTGATGGAAACCTTCAAGCTCGTCTCGAAAATCACCGCCAAACATCTCTATGCCCGGCTGCAGGGAAAACCGATGCCGGTGGAGAAAGCGAAGCCTGCTGCAAAAGCCGAGGCCAAGCCGGAACCCGAGCCGGAGCCTGAAACCGCGGCGCCGACGATCAATCCCTTCGCCGATTCCGTTCCCTTCCCTGAATCGGAGATCGACAGCAGCTACGAGCGGATGGAGGAAGTCTCGCTCGAACAGCTTCTCTCCGAAGGCCGCGAGCGTCCCGCCACCATCTCGGGCAACGTTGCCATTCCGGTCATCGACGACGTCGAAGAGCTGGGCGCGGAAGAGATGATGCCGATTGATGAAGCGATTGACGAGCCGCCGGTTCCCGTCGCTGTCGTGGAAGAGCCCGCGCCTGCCGCTGTCGATGCGAACCTCGATGCCCTTCGCGCCGAACACCGCGCCGAGATCGAAGAGATCCTCAGCGAGCTCGACGCACTCACCTCGCGCTTGCGGAAACGCCTCACATCTCTCTAGAATCACTCAACATCTTATTTGGAGGAACAAACAATGCGCCGGACTCTCTCCGCGGTACTGATGCTGTCCATCGTCGCCCTCACAGGTTGCCGGGCGAAGGAAGCCATCGACAAGGCTCGCATCTCCCAGGATCTCGACAAGCACGGGACGATGGACCTGATGAAGGACGTGTCGAACGACCACTACAAGCCGCCCTCGGACGGCAAGCTGACGGACGCCCAGATGCAGATGTATCTCAAGGTCCGCGAGCATGAGAAAGCAATCGCGCAGGTTGCCAAAAAGGAAGCGCAAGCACACGCCGAGGCAGCCAAGAAGGCGGGCGACAAATCGATCGCCGGCATGATGGAAGGCTTCAAGACGCTCGGATCGGCGGCCGACATGCTCACTGCCGATATCCGCGCCGCGAAGGAGCTTCACTACAACACGCAGGAGTATCTCTGGGTCAAGGCGCAGGTGCTGGCCGCCAGCAGCGCTGCGATGTCGGCGAAGATCGCCGAGGCTGCCAACGCATCGTTCGATTCGGCGTACACGCAGATGAAGAAGTCGTACGACGAGGCCAAGGACGATCAGTCGAAGAAAATGTACAAGGAGATGCTCGACAACTACGACAAGCAGCGCGCCGCGATGAAGCAGGAGTCGGCATCCAATATCACTCCGGCCATCACCTACAACCAGCAGCTCATCTCCAAATACGAAGGCGCGCTGAACGCCATCACGAACGAAGTCGCCAAGTGGGAAGACAAACCTGGCGAAGCGCAGAAGTCGATGGATGAATTGCAGAAGAATCTCGACAAGGCTGCTGCGGACGCGAAGCATTAGAGGCGCTGCGCGCCGTTGTCGGTTGTCAGTTTTCGGTTGGTTGCGGCTTTGACGTGTGCGTCTGAGCACTGCGGCGCAGTCTTATAAACAACTGATACGCTCCGACTCCGCGCGCGTCCAACCGATCACCGACAACCGACAACGCGCGAAGCGCCTTCATGAAACACCTCGCCTGTTCCCGCTGCGACACCACGTTCGCCATTCGCGAGCTGATGAATCTCTGTCCGAATGATGGTGCACCGTTTCTTGTGCACTACGACCTCGTCCCTTCACCCGAACTGCGCGACGAGATTCGCACACGGCCGGCGACGATGTGGCGGTATCGCGAGGTGCTTCCGATCGATGACGAGAGCGAAGTCGTCACGCTCGGCGAAGGGATCACGCCGCTTCTCCAGTCGACGAAGTTCGAGAACGTCTGGATCAAAGACGAATCGAAGAATCCGACGCGCTCGTTCAAATCGCGCGGGATGGCTGCGGCCGTGACGATGGCGAAAAAGCTCGGCGCCCGCAGTCTGGCCGCACCGACTGCGGGCAACGCCGGCGCGGCGCTCTCGGCGTACGGCGCGCGAGCCGGTCTGCCCGTGTTCGTGGCCATGCCGCGCGACACGCCGCAGTCGATCATCGATGAATGTCGCGGCTATGGCGCCGAGGTTGAGTTGGTGGCCGGCGTCATCACCGATGCTGGCAAACGAGTCGCGCAGTACATCGCCAGCAACGGCGGCTTCGATCTCTCGACGCTCAAAGAACCGTATCGCGTCGAAGGGAAAAAGATCATGGGCTACGAGCTGCTCGAAGACCTCGGCGCTCTGCCCGACGTCATCCTCTATCCGACCGGCGGCGGTACAGGCCTCATCGGCATGTGGAAGGCGTTCGACGAGATGGAGCGCCTGGGATGGATCGATTCGAAGCGGCCGCGCATGTTCAGCGTGCAGTCGAGCGGCTGCGCGCCGGTCGTTCGCGCCTTCAACGAAGGACTCGAGACGGCGCCGGAGTGGGAATCGCCGCAGACCGGTGCGTGGGGGCTACGCGTTCCGCGCGCCATCGGCGACCGGCTGATGCTGCGCGCGCTGCGCGATTCCGGCGGCGGAGCCATCGCCGTCGACGAAGCGCAGATCGAAACCGCCGCCGCGGAATTGCGCACGGCGGAAGGCATCGATGCCGGTCCCGAAGCGGGCGCGGCACTGCTCGCGCTGCGGACGTTGCGCGCCGAGGGAACGATCGGGGATGAGGAAGTCGTAGTCCTCTTCAGCACTGGCGGCAATAAGTACCACTGATCCCGTGAGCCGGGTCACCCTCGGCGTGTCGACCTCGCGTTACATTCACGTCAACGTTGGACGCACAGCATCGTCTAACGAAAAAACCGAGGAAATGCCATGAAGACTCGACTTGCAGTACTGCTGTGCGCTCTTGTGGCGCTTGGCGGACAGGCGTTTGGGCAATGTCCGAACACCGGAGCGGCAGTACCGCAGTCGCCGATCGGTACGAATTTCAACGAGAACACGCCGATCACGTTCACCTGGACGCCGGCCACCGCCGCAGGCGCCACCGGCTACGACGTCTTCGCCATCAACGGCGCTGCGAATTCGACTCTCATCTGCTCCGTGGCCGGAGCGAACGCCAGCACCTGCACCGGACCGGCCGGCGGGCTTGCCTCCGGCCAGTACACCTGGCAGTGCGCACGAATTTGCCCAACTGCCCGGCCGGCCTCGTGTCGGGATCGAGGCAATTCACCGTCAGTTGCTTCACCGGCGCGCCTTCCATTCAGTCGCCCTCGGACGGTGCACAGAACGTTTCGCTCACTCCGACGCTGACCTGGAGCGCCGTCGCCGGCGCCAATCAGTACGACGTCTACCTCGGGCCGCAAGGCTCCGGCTGCAACGGCTCGCCACAGTTCACGACGTCGACGACCAGCTTCAATCCTCCGGCACGCGCCTCGAACACGCTTTATGAATGGAAAGTCGTTGCGAAGAGAATCAACACGACCTGTCCGATCACCACCAGCTCGTGTGCGACATTCCGAACCGTCACCGCCGCTTGCAACGCGCCCGGCTCATTCAACCTGACCGGACCAGCGGACAAGAGCACCACCAGTTCATCGCCGACGCTGACCTGGTCTGCCTCATCCGGCGCGGACAAGTACCTGATTCACATCAGCAAGGAAAATCCACCCACGCCCACCGCCAGCGATCCGATCGTCAACAGCTCGACGACCAGCTTCACCTTCGCGCAGGCATTGCCGGCTGGGACCTACTACTGGTTCATCGATGCCTACCCGCCGAACTGCACGACCGCGAAGACATCCAGCAGCGTTTTCAGCTTCACCGTCGCTCCCACGACGACCTGTCCCACCGCCGCTCCGACGTTACTCAAGCCCGCCAACAACAGCAGCGTCGACACGCCGGTGAGCTTCGACTGGAGCGACGTCGCCGGCGCCACTTCCTATCGCCTCTTCGCATCGATCAACGGCGCCAACGCGGCGCTCTTCGCGGTCACGCGCGACTCGCACTACGAAGCGAGTCTCCCGGCCGGGGCGTCCGTCGAGTGGTGGGTTGAGTCGGCAGCCGACAACTGCACATCGGTCGCAGCCAACAAGTTCCACTTCACCGTCAACAACGCGGCCTGCCCGAGCAACCCCGGCTCGCCGGCACTCGTCTCGCCGGCGAATGGCTCCACCGGCCTGACTTCGCCCGTCACGTTCCAGTGGACGGGAGTTGCCGGCGCAACGAACTACGTCGTCTGGGGGACCACGACTCTGACGAACACCAGCGACCGCTTCGTCATCGGCAAGACATCATCGACGCAGCTCACCGCCGCAGTGCCGCAAGGTGGGCTGGCGTGGTACGTCGAAGCCGACTTCGGCGACTGCCCGTCGTCGACATTCTCCAAAGCCTTCGTCCTGACCGTCGTCACGCCAGTCATCTGCGGCACGACTCCGGCGACGCTCGTCGCACCGGCCAACAACGCTACGGGCCTGACCTCGCCGGTCACGTTCCAATGGACCGCAGTCTCGGGCGCCACCGGCTACAAGCTCTACATCGCCGAAGGCAACGGCTCCGGCGACCTGGCCGGATCGACGACGTCGACCTCGCTGACCTCACTGGTCCCGCAGGGCACGTTGACCTGGTGGGTGGTGACGAGCTTCGCAGGATGTCCCGACATCACCTCCGCCAAATCGACCTTCACCAGCGGAGCGCAGAACACGTGCGGATCGACGGCCACACTCAATTCGCCTGCAGACGGCGCAACGGTCACGTCCCCGGTCACGCTCTCCTGGAGTGCCGTCACCGGATCGAGCGGCTACCGGCTCTGGATCTCCGTCAACGGCGGCTCGCCGATTCTGGCGGCGCGCAGCAACACCTCCACCAGCACCTCGCAGCAGTTGCAACTGCCGAGCGGCAGCGCCGAGTGGTACGTGGAAACGCTCTTCAGCAATGGCTGCGACTCGACCTTCTCCGCGCATCGCAAGTTCGGCATCAGCGCAGCATCGAACTGCGACACGCACAAAGCCGTCACCCTGACTTCCCCCATCGGCGGCGCGCAGGCATCGAATCCGATCACCTTCAATTGGACCGCCGCCGACTCCTCCGCCTTCTACTATCGGGTCTGGGTCTCGTTCAACGGCGAGCCCTTCTCCGACGTTGGCTTCACGAAAGACAACAAGCTCCAGCACGACTTCGGCACCACCACCGGCAGCGGACTGTGGTTCGTCGAGACCTTCTTCGAGAACTGCGCCTCCGTCTCCTCCACGAGGGCCGCCTTCATCATTCCCACGCCCGGCTGTCCCAACGCCGGACCGCAGCTCATCTCGCCGCCGGACGGAGCAAACGCCAGCGCGCCAGTCACCTTCGTCTGGAGCGCCGTCACCAACGCCACCGAGTACCGCGTGATCTGGACGCTCAACGGCAACGACATGCCGGAGCTGAAGACGACCGACACCTCGATCACTCAAGTCATTCCGCCGGGCGTGGTCGATTGGCGCGTCGAAGCGATCTTCGACGGCTGCTCGTCGAAACGCTCCTCCAAGTTCCGCTTCACCATTCCGCCCGCGCAGAACTGCTCG
>Ga0307511_10008124_pt1 | contig 10506 bp, 6 predicted proteins | sample 13_EM_MG_FD_200266 | JGI IMG/M metagenome (GOLD analysis project Ga0307511, IMG submission 200266) | Populus trichocarpa ectomycorrhiza microbial communities from riparian zone in the Pacific Northwest, United States - 13_EM | ecosystem: Host-associated > Plants > Roots > Unclassified | place... | reverse complement strand
CCAAATTCTATCGCAAAGGGAGGATCCCGCGGAAGCAGGGGTTGCATTCATATTCTGCTGCCGGGGTGCAGTAGCGGTTCCTGGCATCGAATAGTGCTGTTTAGACGGTGGGCGAAAGACGTTGGGGTAGCTGGGTCCTTGAAAACAGGCAGCGGAGACCTTTTTGCAGAGATGCCAGCGGGGCTTGGGACTGCTGGGTCTATATGTTAAAAGAGAACGCGTGAACCCTCCTCAATGAGAAGTTCGCCCTGAGAGTTTGCGATTACCATTGTTTGGCCAGAGGAGGTGACAGACTTTGAACGGCCGGGAGTGGCGCAGCGGGGAAAGGGCATGAGAACCCGAGTCGTCCTCTTCATCTTTCGCAGTAGTAGGGATGGGGTTTGTTGGGTTGAGTTTTGGTCGGAGCCTGCTTCCGTGGGGGGAGAGGCAGCTTGGGGAAGAAAGCTGCGGCACCTGTGGGCTGTGGAGCCTTGGAGGCGCCTGCCAGCAGAGACTGCGAAGCCCTCCCTTTACCTTTATCTAAGCCATGGATATCTGAAGCAGCGGAGGAGGTTGCGAGAGTCTGAGTTTTGTTTTCGGCGCTCTGGAGCTTGAGATTTCCTGGGAGGGGATGACCGGGGGGGCCAATTTTGTCGGAGGTATTCTCGCTTCCGCGGTATACATGAAGGGTATGCCTGAAGGCCTGGCATGGGCCTAACCTCCTTCGTGATGAATGTTTTCGAATCTCTTTCCCCAAATAGGCCACTTGCATTTGTATCCCGTCCTGTGCCAACTAGACTATCCCGCCCCGTGATGATGGCTTCCCGTTGAGAGCTAATTTTCTTCCCAAAGAACTTCCAGATATCGAGCGGTGGGTGACAAAGCTGTTGTACATGTAGAGTAATCCCCCAGAGATCGATTTGTGCTTCCATCAGACAAAGGAGGTATTAACGCAAGGCATCATATTCTCATGACGTTGGGGGGACCTCGGGAGTGAGTGCGAGAAGCTGCCAACTCCATAATGTCTGAGGCGATTTCCATACGGTTACATCTCCATGTCGGTGTCCTTGTCGCAGCACTCTTCCACTTGCCCGCCGATATGTATCTGATCTGTACGGATGGCAGAGATGGCCCTTTCAATTCGTTGGCGATTGTCGTGATCTTATCGAGTCCCGGCCCCATACTGGGAAAAAGGAAGTGTCAGTGTCGCATTGTACTGAGGGAGTAGAGTCTTTCTTTACCCACCACCACCCATCCAGTTCGCCCGAGCGTATTCTACCATAGTTTCAAGGTTAAACTGCGTAATCGTTCAGTTAAAGCTGCTCTTCGTGACCAGTTGAAGCCGGCAATTCGTTATATGTGTTGATTGGGTATCCGCAGTCCGGTTACTGATCGGGAGAAAGGTATACCGGTAAGACCGGCATAAGGTTAAGGTGGCCGGGTGTAGCCTACATAGGTTGCAGCAGTAGAGACGAACGAGTGCGATAAGATAAACTGCGCTCTTGACTATATCTGCTTGGAGACCTTTGAATGTCGTCTACGAATGGTACTCTGATCTGACATTGGAGGTTTCGTGGGGCAGATTCTCACATACAAGAAAGAAACCCCTTTTTCCTCCACATATAACCCATAAGTTGAATACATCCAACCCGCCTATACTAGTCCAAGCCTACCCATAACCCCTCCCAACATCAATATCCAGACCCTTTCTCCCAAACAAGCCAAAGAAAAAGAAATTCCCTGTATCTTTGAATATCACCCAGTTCTTCATTCCGATTTCCCGTCATCAAGAAAACACAAAACAAAACAAAAAGAAAAGAAACCGTCTTGTACTGAGGTATATATGATATGACTCTTTCCATAAGTCACCAAAGATCCTCCAAGCCGTTAAATCTCAAAACACACAATCTTAGTCAATGCACCCCAATCCACGGCTCCAAACTGTTCCACAAGAAGAAAGTAAATAAACAAGCATAGCAAAACCAACCACCTAGAATCTCATAAAAATCAGGTAAAAGTGTCATGATATAACCCCCAGGCAAAAAAGACAGACCAAAAAATATATATAAAAAAACAAAACAGACCCATAATGCACCAAACCAAACAACCAAACCTACATCAACAAATGAAAGAGCAACCGACGTTTCTTTTTTTTTCTCTTTTTTTTTTGCATATACTTAGACTGTAAACACTTTCACTGCTCTTTGCTCCTTTGCAAGATCCTTACTCCCGCCCCTAATCCTCCAAAATGAATTTTTGCCCATTCCCTTACCCATGCCCATAGTGCTCCACCGCTTCCCCTCTTTCCCCTCCTTCCCCCCCTTCCCACCACTTATAGCTACCCCTGCAGATCCATCCTCCCACTCCTGGAGATGACCTTGGCTCTCACTATGACTACCCTCATCCTTCTCCCTACCCCCTTTCATCCCGAACCTCTTCCACACCCCCACCTTCTCTGGCGTAGACCCTAGAGCTACCGGAGCAGGAGCAGGATCAGGTTGAGGAACAGGAGGAACGGGAGCAGCATACACTATCCCCCTGGGCGGACACTGCAGCAATTCAATCTCCATCTCCGGATATGTATGCGCATACTCTCCCCCTTGCCATTGGCCATTGCTATCTGCCCCATTAGCACTCCACCCCGGCGTGGTACGGAGCGTGCTCTCCCTCTGGACTTTGCGCTCGAGGTCTTTGAGCGCGGGGGGCTGGGGGAAGGAGGAAGGAGAGTAGAATGTGAATGTTTGCTCTGGCTGGGATTGTGAAGTTGATGATGTTGTTGACGACGATGATGGTGTTGCAATCGCTGTTGTTGATGATGTTGTTGATACAGGGATTGTTGTAGATGAGGTTGCGTCAGGGATTTTTGGAGAAGCTTGTGCGGATGGGATGGGCTTCCGGTGGATGCTATAGCTACACCGCTGATGCGGCTTTGCATGTGGCGTGTACGTCGGTCCAGGGGTGAATGGGGTGAACGGAGTATATGGTGTGGCGGGGCTAGTGCTCCCTGGCGTCGTAGGAGTGGAGCTGTTATCGCAGCTGCTAGCTATCGAAGCCCGATTGTTATGTTTATTGCTACTATTAGTATTTTGATTCGTACTCGAGAAGACGGAATCTGGACCGATAGAAGGGAGGAGAGGTGGGAGTTCAAATTCCCCTTCTTCATCCTCCTCCTCATTATCCCACCCTTGCCTTAATGCTTCATCTTCACCCCGGGAGTACCGACTCCGATAGCTACTATTATCCTCAGAAATGGCAGAGTGCGTGGAGAAAAAATCTTGGTAGACGTCTGCGGGGGAGCGCCGTGCGGATGAGGTGATCAGCTGATCGAGATTTGTTAGATCGAGGCTGAAGCGAGCGGAGGCGAAACTATCTCTCTGCCCATTAACATCCTCCAATCCCGGCTGCGGCTGCAGTGCCGCAGCAGATACTGGTAAATTAGCAGTCTGGAGAGGCGGAGGGGCGTGAGAAGAGGTAGTGTTCGAACTTGGCACACTGAGGGCTAATCCCACATCGAATTCTGGCTCGGGAGGCGGTCCAGTGCGGGGGACTATTCTCTTAGGATTCCTATCTGGGATCGTTGGAGCCCTGGCGGAGGTGGGGGATGGTGGCAGGAGGGTGGATCGTTCGTCCCAAACTGGTTCTGTGTCACGTTCAAGTGGAGGAGGGGCGGGTGATCTTGACCGGGATCGTTCGCGGATATATCTCGTCTCCATTTCGAAATCACCATCGCCCGGGGAGGCAGGGAGGGGTTTATTCACATTTGGTGGTGCGGGTTTCCTCCTGGCGATGGCCTCGGAGCTTCTGTTTGAGGGCGGGGTAAAGAAGGATGCAGAGGAGGCATTGGCCTTGATACTCCCCATTGACCTCGAACCTCTCATACTCCGATTCCTACCCAGAGCCAAGTCACTCCTTTCTGGAACAGTGAGATACGAAGGCCCACTTACCGGCGTGACTGGAGCGCTTTGCGCTCTCCCCACTGTCAACGCCGGAACCTGCGTCTTACCCCCCACATCCTCCTCCGCCTCCCCCGCACCAAAATTCCATCCCACCCAAACCTCCCCTGCCCATTCCCCCAAGCCACTCCTCTTCCTCTCTAACCTCCCTAGCTCATCCTTTACAGTCTTAACCTGCCCTTGAAGTTCTCCCGCACTCATCGCAAGATCTTCCACGACCACTACACCATCCGCAAAAATATCTTTCTCCCCAAGCGCCTCCATAATTTGCATTTCCACGATAGAAATTGTCTCCATATAACCCGTCATTTGCACATCAAGCGCCGCAAGTTCAGAACGGAGTGTGCGGAGTTTAGATTTCCCTTCTGCAGTCGAAATCGGTTTGAGGGTTGCCGAGGCTTGGGAGGCTTGGGCGGGGGCCATGGTGATCCCCGGGATGCGGAGGAGGAGGGAGGTATGCACTGTGCGCAGTTGGTCAAAAATGAGGAAAAGCCTTGTATCTAGTTGGGCGATATCAATCTCCAGTGACAGCAGCGTGGTAGTGAGATACGTTTGTAGCAGGGTCTTAAGGGACACTGAGCCCTCGGTTAATGATGGAGGTGTAACAGGTGGTGGCCGCGCTACCACCATTGTTGATAAAACTCTAACCGGAGTTGCACGCCCGATGGTCGATGTAGGGCTGTCGTCAAGGTCGAGCCAGCTCTCCTCGGGTTCTCGAATCCTCCTCCCCCTCCTGCTGCTACAATTTCGGTTCTTATTGTCTGGTTTTGGCATCGGTATCGGCATCGGCACCGGCTGTGTAGACGCAGTATAACTCTCATACCCGAAACCCACCGTCCTCGAACCCATAGACACCGCTTTCACCTTTCCAGCTTTAGCATGTCTTTCCCGGCCCCTCTCTCCACCTTCACCCTCTCGTGCTCCCTCTTCCGTATTCCTCATATTATTAGCGCTCCTCCAACTCCTCAAGTGTCCGGACATACTTGGTAATGGTAGCTGTAGCGAAACCACCCTCTTCCTCTTCTTACCCGTCTCCTCTGCCACAAGCTTCTTCAAGACTTTCTTCTGCGGTGAACTAGCCGTCTCACTCACCACCCTTCTTTTCTCAGAAGAATGGCTAATCTTATTCCTATTCCTGAAAATTATCTCCTCCCAAGCCACAACCACTCCAATTTTATCCGGTCGAGCTTTCGTCGCAGGTGTAGGTGTAGTGAAAGATTTCCGTGGTGATGGCGACGATGAACCCCTCGCTGCCTCAATCTCCGTGAGCCCTGTTGTTGTGTACGATGATGGTATTGGCGGCACCGGAGGTGGTGGTGATGTTGCCCGTGGAGGAACTTTCAATCTCGTTGGCGTCGAGTTTTCTCTTTCTGGTATAGCCTCCGAATTCCAATTCCAATCAAGACTTAAATCAAGACTCTTAACGTGTAACCTCGGGAGCCGCGGTGGAGGAGAGGAGGAAGATCGGGGCCGGGAAAAAGATGGCATCGTGAGGATTCAGGTTGATTGTATATATGCGTCGCCCTTGCACCAAAACAATGCAAGGAATTGAAATGATGTCGGAGGTCGCGGGGACAGTAGCCTAGCTCCGGCGGCTGTCTGATCGATCTCGGCAGAAATAATTTATGAGATCCCGCCTTGCTTTATTTTTGCTGACCCTTCGTTCGTTCTTCCCTAGGCTCTTCGCCCTCCAGAAACCGTTACCGTACCACGGCAGACGAACACACCGTCAAGGATAAGTAGGTACCAAGTGGTAATGTGGTACGGGGATCCAGGTTCCCAACACAATATGTAACACAAGCTAAACGTCACAGTCCGGAGAGTATGGCTTGCAAGGCAACCTCCGTCGTCACGTCTGGATGCCCGTTCCGTGATCTCGAAAATCTCTCTATCGGCGTATCCCCACCCGATAAAACCAGGAGAGAGTAGAGATGATAATGCTGATAAAATCGTTAGCATAAGAAACTAGTATAATCCAAAACATCAAACGCAACAAATATTCGAAAGAGAGCCCAGTGCATGAATCGTGAATTGGGTTGTCAGCCGAAGTCAACCCCAGCCGCGCTGTATCCCCGAATATACAAATACGCGTGGCTGTTAGGTTAGGGTGGTCATATTATAGGATGAAGCAGAAAAATGAAAACAAGACTCACTATTGGGTATCGCTGATGAGCCTAAAGCTTTCCAGGTATCGATGCTATGGTGGCCTCGTCTAATGCGTTCGTTTGTTCTTTCGTCAAGTCACCGTCAAGGTGGAACGGTATACCATCACGGTGGATGTCCAGCAAGTAAGCAAAACCGGATAGTAAGCACTGCCACCTCAACCAGCCGAAGCGAACAAACAACCCAGGCAAGGAGTTGGCGGACAACGCGGGGCGAAATCATTCGTATAAATGCCCCTGCAGTGGCATCTCCAGATATCGATAATATCGCATCCACATCTCTGCGACTGTGACTGGTGTGGATTTTTCGGATTCCAAAAATACACATCGAATTCGAAATCTATTCTTTGCATACCAGACAAGACATGCACATGATTTCCTCGATTGGCTCCTGGATGATCACACTCTGCGACCACCTAAGAAAAGCACTGTGGCAGCCGGGGGGGACCATGGATTGGACGCCGGGAGATGGTCGGTGGTACATACAGACTTGGTGTAGCTCAGTGTTCAAGCCTTGTCGTGGGGAGATACTGGTGTAGCTGGATTGATTACAGAGTAAGTGCGGCTGAGGCTGGGGGTCGCCGCCATCGGGATAGGCTAAGTAAGGAGGCTGTGTAGGTAGTCACAATCACAGCTAAGAAATGCCATTAACTTTCCAGTACCATCATACACTTATGTATATCTCTGTGAACTGGAAGAACACGAGCTTGGGAGCTGAACATAAAGAGTATAGAAGTATTAAACTGGCCACTACAATGTACAGTATATAGTTACTCCGTATGCATAACTAGTTAGTGAGCCTTGTACTGGTGTACCACTCTGTACGCACATGTTTGTGCACTGGTATTCTGTCCTCACAGTTTCTTCTATACTTATCTACTGGTAGGTACTTCCGTACTTTTGCTACATCATGTACTGGAGGACTAACATCTAATATCTAACATCAAAGAATTCAATTGTTGTGGAACCTCTCACGCGCGCCCTTCCCGAGGCCCAAAACCCAAGCGCCCACCGCCGCACTACTGATCCTGGTCATGAAACGCCAAGGAAAGTCGCATAAAACAACTGTCACATCGTAATCGGCAGGCCTTCTCATGCATTATATGAGAGGCTAGACTACATTTGACGCTCAATAAGCACAACTCTTTGCAACTTACTGAGGCGGGTGCTGTATGCCAAATACTACGGTAGGTACCTTTTGATGAACAGTTTGAGATCTAGCATTGTTAATTTAGGTAGGTACGTACATTAGACTACCCTCAGTTAAGGTTAGCATATGGGTATTTTTGTAATTAATTTTTCGATTCCATGCGTTTAGAAATCGCAGATGCCAAGATCAGGTTAGAGTGGCGGGAACGAGAACGTGCATTTAGTTGGTATACAAGACATCGAATCTTCGGGCATAGAAAACATATTGACCTCCAACCTTATTTTACACATATTAACATATTCATACAACACTATAAGAGACTCGGTCAAACTAACCAGACTAGGTTAAAGCAGATATGTATAAACTATCGCTAATTTCTACCCAAGTGCGCCAGCAACGATACCAAACCCCAGGTGTATCAGTTGGCAGCTGCAGTGTGGCTCTTAGTTTGACCGGGTCTCTATCTCAATTTTTTGCGGTAGCGTGTGCTCGTATACTAGGGGTGCTAGTGAAAATATTTGGGTCTTGCCTTTTGTAGGTAGCTTGACGACTTAAATTGATGGTTGAACCATTTAGGCAAGTCCCATTACATCAACGTCAAATCTGTCTCACTGTTAATCCCCGCCAGCTGTGGTTACACACACACCTGCTTCTCCGAGAAAAAGCAAATCCCAGTGACCAAAAATAACCAGGCGTCAGTACTTACCCAGATGATTCATATTCATATAATTCTTCATCGGAAGGTGCCTGAATGTATTAACAACATGATAAATCGCTTTGGTAGGTTAGATATGGCAAGGACAAGCGTAACAAAATATCCCAGCCATCTGCTCCTCATGTATGATATGGATCATGAATCTAAGCAGGTCTTGCAATTTATCTTCTCATAGCTTTAGTGCGACTGCAAGTGAACAGCCCTCTGCATTCGTAGGTAGACCCTTCTGATTATTTTCAAACGAGGGCAGTACAAGTCATGCTCAACAACGTGAGTCCGATAAGCTAGACGTCGGCAGTTCTGCAAGTCAACGGTGTGAGCCGAAGACACTTACCGACAGCAGACAGTAAGTACTGTATCTAAGCGAAAAATATCATGGTGGCTATGTATATGTGCTGTAACCAAGTGCTCGGGGGTTGAGGTATATATAGTTGGGGTCATCCTGTGGGCTACTGTATAGCACTTGCTGCCTACGGCGCCCGCTGGAACTGTCTTGACTCGTGAGAGAATTGCAGACCCGAACGGAGTAGTATTCAGAGTATACCTAGCTATATGGATAATGGGGGGCTGAACAAATGCAGAACCAACAGGGGAAGCGGCGGAAGATATGGCTGACTTATATATAGTAATATCATTGACACTATCTACCCCACATTGATGAGACTTATCGAGGGAATTAAGTACTTAGGTAGGGATGATCTGAACCACACACAGTGGGCCAAAACCCGAAACCCGATAAGCTATACACCACTCCAACTCAACGCGTTCTGTGACCCATATATACATAACTGGTAACATCCGGCAAGTATTATACAAGGAGTTTAATGTAAGTAGAAGATTAATATTAATAGCAATACCAACATTAGTAGGCCTGACATTATGAAGTTCACAAACTCGTATTGCTGTGGAGTGGGAAGAATCCTAGGCAGGGCACCTGCTTCTCAAACTCGTGGGTATGAATACGGAGGGCTATCTTGTTTGTCTACCTACGAGCTAACTAGTACCTCTATGATGGCGCTGAAGTAGATGGAGTAGGCCGAATATGGCCTAGAGTTCTATTGCTGGCTCATACAACCCTATTTCTCGCCGAGTAGGCTGCGATATGTGGGGGTGAGCACGGACAGCTACCTCTAGTGGCGTCAATAATGCAGGTACCAGGATAGTGCTGACTGTTTTGGATGTTGATATATGTCACAATGAGGTTCTAGTTTTTCCATTTGTGACCATTATGTTTCTTTTTTTTTTTTTTTTGAAGTTTATACACCTGGCCAGCCTAAGGCTATGAGGCGGTGTGATCATTATGTGAGTAGGTACCTAGGTAATAAACGTACCTGGCTCGAATAGTCACTGTGGAATATAATTATGCCTCCTAAACTATGCGTATATAGATATTTGGATTTAAACTATACTCCTAATATTGTAATGCAATCATTGGTCAAAGAAAGAAATAGGATATAAGATTAAAAAGAGTGACGGTAGGAGGCATCGTTCCACGAGTCACTTCAGGGTAATCCATTTCGTTTTGACTCGAATTGCATCTTTAGAAATCATATTCTAGGGGCCATTACCACCACATGGAGCTCTGCACCCTAGCCCCGGTTGTCAATAATCGAAGCGCCTGAAACCGCGCTCCTAAGAGCGGTGAGAGATGAGTTCATGTAAAGTAAGGCTTTCCTCCCTTGTCACTCCACTGGCACAATATTACAACCTCAGCAAGGTCAACCTTGCCTCACTCGCCTCTATCCTGCTTTTCGCCACGTCAAGTAGTGTCTTGAGGATTTGTGTAGATTGTAGAACACCAAGGATGCGAACACTCCAGAGATAGAAACCTTCATACCGAGGCCTATGGCTTACCCCCTTAACTTGTCCATGGCCGAGGAGGTCTGTTCCGGCATCAACGGGAACTTTTGATCACTCGCCCGTCTAGCGCCCCTGGCACGGTCTAGTCTAATTAGTATGAGTGTAGCGACTGAGCCGGGCTAGTGAAGCTAGAGGTCAATGGAGGTTAACGAACAACTCTACTCAGTGGAGCAAACAGTACGAGATCAGAGCACACAATTAACAGGTAACCAACGGGTACCAAAAAGTGAGAAAACAAGCAAAGATATAGACACCGACAAGATTCCCAGCAGTGAAGAAGTTCAATACCTACGCAGCGAATTCACTCGTACAGAAGAAGTTCAATACCTTACGCAGCAGATTCTCCAGCGCTGAAGAAGTTCAATACCTACGTACACAAGCAACTCTACTACAACAAATCAAGCGGAGTGGATGCGGGTGGAGGTGAGGGAGCGACTCTGACAGCAGAACGTCTAGGGGCGGATAGCCAGGATGGTGATAGCGAGGTGGAATAGATGTGTCGTGATGTACCTATATATTTTATTTATTTTTAATCCGGATATGACCGGTAGTGTATATTTCACCTCTAGCATGCAGCTGACATATTACTTAAGAGTTCTGGGATTCCAAGTTCCCACCATTCTTAAGTAATGTACACGCAGTGGCAATCCCACCCACGCCAGATAACAGTGGTCTTGGCACTCATTG
>Ga0307511_10008123_pt1 | contig 10507 bp, 12 predicted proteins | sample 13_EM_MG_FD_200266 | JGI IMG/M metagenome (GOLD analysis project Ga0307511, IMG submission 200266) | Populus trichocarpa ectomycorrhiza microbial communities from riparian zone in the Pacific Northwest, United States - 13_EM | ecosystem: Host-associated > Plants > Roots > Unclassified | place... | reverse complement strand
CAAGGAAAACCCCCCCCCCCAAAAAAAAAGGGCTTCAGCACTCAATTTCCCGGAAAAAGTGGTATGCTTTGCATGTATAGATAGTACTAGTTGTCTAACTGGACCTGTTCCAAGTCACCACTGGAAATCATTTCAGATCGCTCAATCACTCGAATCCCGACACTAGGGCCACACTCAAACACATCTTGCCTTTAGAACTATGTTGGTGACTCCTAAGCTCGACCTCGAGCGGTGGAAGGAGGATAGGAGGGTAAGAACAGGTGTCATTGGGGATGTAGCACTTCACTTGACCATCGTACTAGTTTTACCTGATATTGTCTCGTCTAGTGGCTCTTGATAGTAGCGGAGAGCAAGGAGGACGCTTGACGAAGTGAGATCGGCCGACGTAACAAGATACAGTCAATCCACTATTGAAGACGCAGTGCTCACCGCCTACCTCGTACCACCACAGCTGAGTAGCCTGCCACCAACTACCCACAAGAAAGCATTACATAAGTCTAGCCCTATATTGGCCATAATAATGGGATTCTTCGTGGAGGCAAAGAATTGAATTGCTCAGCCTCGTCACGAACCGCTTGAGAGGTATTCCTCCAGAATTCCAGAGTAGATATGCGGGAAAGACATACGAAGCGTATTCAGGAAACCACAACCAAACCACAGGAAACCGACTGGGACGGAGATCTCGTGCCAAGGAAAGCACCCTAATCATCCCTTTGCAAACCAAAATTAATCCCTGGTTCAGTTTGAAGGAAGATACCCACGAGAGTCGCTCCCGTACTGGAGGGTGATTAGAGGGGTCTCCTAAAAAATAAAAAAAACTTCAGGGGCCATTCTAACAGAGCTGGCAAAAACCACATGTGTTTGGAATAGGTACTTTTATTTTATTTTATTTAGAGTCTGTACTGGCAATTAACCTATGGTTAGGTATGGGCGAGAGGAGTGGGCACTTAGGTATGTAAGACTGGAACACCAATGGGGTTCACAAGATCATTACTACATGAGTCCCTAGCGCGGCTGCAGTTTGCGATCATGTCATACAGCTGTTGAATCGACACAAGGTTTCAGTTTCCGGGCGAGATTGTGGGGAAGTTTGGGGCTAGTCTGGGTGGTATGGTTGTTGTGGTTGGTGTGCCAACTCCCTTCAAGACACCCTCAATGAATCAATCTAGCAGCCTAAGCCTTGAAAACCTGTAATTGAGCTCCTACCGTACCTTTGCTTTTTGTTTCACCGGGCTCAATGGAAGGATCCCTGTTTCATATCTCTAGTTGGTATCTCGAAGAGCTGCAGCTTCCCTCAAAGGCGCCATTCGCCACCATTCACATGTGACTGGATTTGTGAGAGAGGCGCCGTTTGTACATTTGATGGGTCGCAGCTGGGGGATCTAGAGTTGTTAAACACGTCTCAAAAAAGAGTTGTATTACCCTTGCCCTTTGAGCTGTGGAGACGATAATCTGGGACTCTTATGGGTATTCTCCAGGTACACGCCGTTTGGCGCCCTTCTTTTAGATTGGAGGATTGTGAATCAGCCTACAGGCCAAAATCAATGCAGAAAGACGAGGGATGATTATTGCTTTTCTGGCTTGTAGTAGCGGCAGATAGTTTCGAGGCTGCGGCAGATTGGCCGTTTCTGTAACCATACATAGCCGTTCAAAACTCCATACATACATAATGGCTTTTTGTACTGGGGTTCCTTGATTCAACATGCATGCACAGTGCACTCTTTGCTCGCTGTGCCAACCGGAATACATACCAACCAGACTGCAAGCTAAGACTAATAGTTATCGTAGCTTAATCATGGAAAACAGGAGCGGTAAAAGTCTCGATACCGGTAGTCTGATTGGCACAAGCGATACCGGTATGTGGTGTCTTTATATTGTCGGCATGGTCACTGCGAGCTGAGAAGCGATGGGCGCCTGATTATGTAATTGGGTATTCAGGAGGAATTTGACCGGAAGAGTCGGAGAGCTCCTTTGGGAGAGTTGCATCACGATATTTTCCATCTCAGCACCACTGAGTAGGTAATGCCGGTATGACAGGCCATTTATTTTTTGATGCATATGTACCTGTTGATGGCGTCTGCAGGTAGTCTGGTTGGTCTGCAGGCAGGAGCCCTGCGTGGATGAACTGCAAAACTGTGCTCCCATATAGACCACCAGGTTCTGCCTCTACCTACCTATCTAGACCTCTGCTCCACTTCGACACAGCAGGCTTATAATTTCCCTGACCCGCTCACTTATACAGCTACAGCTGGTTTCTCTACTCAATTGACCTTTTCTCTTTCCTGAAGCTACCGTTGCGTGCGAAGACTTTAGAGAGGGCGTGTCGTCAGTGACGTCGACGCCACTAATATCTACCAAGCCCAACGGCGTACTTTCTTGCCCCGTCGACTTGGGTCGACTCATTCCCTTCACACAGGATACAGCGGGCAGTCTCATCAGCAATGCGAGCTGCCAGGGAGGATCCAGTCGGAGCCTTCGAGGTCTCCAAAACCAGGAGAAAGCTACAGGTCGCTACAGCAGTAGTATACTGTCTATTGGGGGCCGGCATTGTCTTTGGCTATGCAGGTACGTAGATTTGGTGTTTGAAGTCGGGTTAATTATCGGTAGTTGACGTGTGCTGGGGTGTCGGTTAGCTCTCAAACCGGTGTTGATAGAGGAGGGCGTGTATAATGAATACTGCACCGAGAAAGAGGTGGACAGGGGTGTTGGGGTTTGCTTTGAGCAGGAGCTGCGACTCAATTTTATGTTTACTGCGGCAGCTGTCGCTACAAATGTCAGTCAGTCCCTTCGGATACGATCTACATCACATTTGAAAGGACTTTTGCTGATAAATTATAGGTCTGTGCTCTTGTCGTAGGGACGATACTTGATCGTTATGGACCCAGGGTTAGTGGGATTATTGGAAGCATGTTCATTGGCATGGGGTCTCTTTTATTTGCATATGCCCGCAAAATTGATGCCTTTGACGGTATGTTCCCAATGAAGTCATATTTTTTCATCACTAACATTGGGACAGCGTACGTTCCTGGCTATCTCTTTCTCGCCCTCGGTGGGCCATTCATCTTTATCCCATCCTTCCAGCTCTCAAATACATTCCCTGCCTCGTCCGGATTGATCCTTTCAATGCTTACGGGTGCATTTGATTCATCCTCCGCCATGTTCCTCTTCTACCGCCTCGCATACGAGCGTTTGCCCCATATTTTGTCACTCCGGACGTTCTTCCTCGGGTATTTAGTTGTACCCCTCTTTATACTATTTGCTCAAATCTTCATCATGCCACCCACAAGTTACAAGACTGTCGGTGAGCTGGTCAAGCAGGTTGAAGAAGCGGAACAGCGCCTGGCGGGTGAAGATCGTTATGTGGATGAGGACGATGATGAATACGATGAATACGATGATGACGAGCAACTCCTCCGCCGTGAGCGTAGAGAAAGCGTTGTGAGTGAGATAACTTCACTCTTGGGTAGCAAAGGGGCTTCTCGGCATCAACAGAAAGAAGAGACCAAGCGCGAAGTCAGCGGAGTGTGGGGTGCCATGCACGGTAAGAGCGTGCGTGAGCAGATGCTCAGCCCGTGGTATATCCTTATTGCGCTGTTCACAATTGTGCAGATGACAAGGATAAACTACTTTGTTGCTACGATCCGTCCACAGTATGAGTATTTGCTAGGGAGTGACACTAAGGCGATCGCAGTCAACGAATTCTTCGATATTGCCCTCCCTGTGGGTGGTCTATGTGCTGTGCCTTTTATCGGCATGTTGTTGGATAGGACTGCAACACCTACTGTGCTACTCGTGCTTGCGGGTGTCGCTTCGGCGACGGGTGTATTGGGGCTGCTTAAAGATACCTGGGCTGCCTATGCAAATGTCGTCCTCTTTGTTCTCTACAGGCCATTTTATTATACGGCCATCTCGTAAGTTACTCAATTATGGCATTATGGGCATTATTCCTAATATTGATCTCTACAGGGATTACACCGCTAAGGTCTTTGGCTTCCAAACCTTTGGTACTATCTATGGCTCCATTATCTGCGTTGCCGGTATCTTTAACTTTGCTCAGACCGGCATGGATGCTGCCACTGCAAAATGGTTCCACCATGATCCAAGGCCCATCAACCTGATTTTGCTGATTTTGGTCTCAGTCATAGGTGGGGTGTTGTGGATGTGGGTCACGGTCAGGAGCAAGAAGCTCAAGAGAAGACTTCTTGAGGAGGAAGCAAACCGAGCTATGGATAACGAGAATATCATGCCTGGGGGCTACGGCGGGTTCTAGGCGAGAACGTCAACTGCCCCAGAGGACCGATTCATTTTTGGTACAAAATACCCGAGTTAGGATTGCCTAGCTTGTGATGAATTTCGTATGTATGATGACTGCGGCCCCGTTCTAATAACTCGTGAGGGGCAAAACTTTTTCGGGGCAGGTGTTTTTGCTAATGTAACCTTTGAAATCATTGATTTGATGTTTTAGCCAGCGTTTGTTCATGTTTACATTACGATTGTCATGAGCCCGGCGCATTTGAGTGGATTTGGAGTATGGAAGATGACTCTGAGCCTTGCAGGTAATGCATTTTTGCTTGCCACTTTTGTACTCTTATTGAATCCAGAAATCATATCCATATACACGTACCGATACTTAAGTATTTTGTGCACGAGACACGAGACTACTTTGTACTTCTGTCAATTTTCCATTCTGAGTCAATATCTCTTGGAGATATATACTTATGATAAACAGAGCATTTGCCAAGACTTGTTGTATTTGTTTACTTTGACAGACTACCGTTACACATGATAACCTCAGCTCCCCATACCCACCAAATTGTTAAGCATCAACCCAATCCCATAAGTATTGGACTCTTACATACCAAGCAACCACAGAACACGAATCCTGTCCACCCCGGCCCCCACACACTCTCCCGCATCCCCACCACCAAACTACATCCGAACCATGTCAACCACCTCCAGCCAACTCCAATCCTCCGTCAACACGCTAAACTCCACCCTCTCCCTGCTCACCTCCACCATCTCCACCCTCTCCACCGCCACCTCCGACTTCCCCCGCATGACCAAAGTCCTCACCGTAAACCGGCACTTTGAGCTCCTCTCCGAACCCGAGATCCAAGCCGCGCAAGAATCACTCCGCGAGGAGATCGTGCCTGAGTTTCGGCACCTGTTGGGGCGGGTGGAGGGCCAGCTGGAGCGCATGGAGAGGCGCGAAAAGGGGCTTGTGAGTAGGGGCGAGTTGTTGGGGGGGAGGTTGGAGGGGTTGAATGACGGCAAGAGGAAGACCGCCACAGCGGCGGCGGCTGGTGGGCCGAGAAGAGGTGCGTTCGCGGGTGGGTTTGGACAAGTACCCGGTGCGGGGAGTAGGGAGAATGTGGAGAAGATGAGGCAGTTGAGGGCGAAGAAGGAGAGGCTGGCATATACGGTTGAGAGGTTGGCGTTGCAGAAGGGGCAGAAGGTGAGTTTTTGATTGACCCGGATTTTTTTGGGGAAAAGTTAGTTTTGGGACTGATTTATGTGTGTGTGTGTGTGTGTGTGTGTGGCGGCAGCATCGGCAGTTGAGGATGAGTATGAGCTATAAGGGGTATGAAACATAATCCGAGATTCTCGGAGTGAGTGGGCTGGTGGATTCGTGGGTTGATGATGATCATGGTGGAGTTTTGTGGAGTAGGGGTCTTGCTAAATCATAAATTCTGTTTGCTTATATATGCTTTGGGAAATATGCAGTGCATCGGCTATCCATACACTTTTATTTTAATTGATCAATGGCCGTTACGTACTAAGGCAATATATAATATATACTACAACGAACCTCTCCGGCCATCTCCAATACTGCTGACACTACCAAGGCAGCTATGCCTGGACCACCCCCCACCAAGCCACCCCTGCTGCACCCCCTAGCACAATCGCCAGCGGGGGCGTAACATCAAACCACTTCATGGCCGCAAACGAGGTCACCGCAACCACCACCCACCACGGATCCCCACCCAAACTCCTTCCTCTAGTCTCCTTCTCGGTCAACCAGCCAATTTCCCAGAGCCTATACACAGCCGTAAACACCAATCCCACCGCCGCTGCATTAATCCCCCTCAGCATGGCAATAACCATAGGCCTAGTCCTCAACACTCTCCAAAGACTCTGGAATCCTATAGCAAGGATCACCCCCGGGGCGAAGATGCCGATAAATCCAAGGACAGCGCCGAGGAGTGAGGAGGCGGCTGGGCCGGCGTAGGAGGTGTGCGAGAGTGTAAGGGCGCCGAGAAAGACGGCAAAGTTGAAGTTGGGGCCGGGGAAAGCTTGGATGATGGCTAGGCCAAGGAGGAAGTCACGGGGGGAGACCCAGCCAGGGTCAACTACGTAGGAGCGGAGAAGGGGAATGACGACGGGGCCACCACCGAAGATGATGGTGCCGGCGAGGTACATGTTTGCGAAGAGGTCGAGCTCGAGGGGTGGGCTTTCAAGGACGCCACGGGCTACGAGGACAGCAATGAATGATGCTAAGAGTTGGGGGGGGGGGATTAATATTAGTGTGTGGAGATTTGATATATCGGGTGGAGGTGGGAGATGGCTCACCAAAGAATGCAACGATAATGGCAATACCGACCTTCACGGGAATTGCATGTGCGAGCATATCTGTACCCTCAATCTTGCCCCACGTAACAGCAGCCTCCCTAAGCTCTTTGGCAGGCTGAGAGGGACCTGCTTCGGGGGGTTTGGGTGCTTCCTGCCTTTCTATGTCCCTTTGTAGCTCCTCGCCCTCCGCGGTAGTAGGTCGCCTGTGCTGAAGGTTGGTGCCCTCTGGTCTAGGGACACCCGCTGCAGCCACTGGCGCCAAACTGATCCCAGCATCACTGCTACTTCTCTCTCGCGTAGCAGCCTTGCCTGCCTTTCTCTCCCTCCTCCTCTCTTTGTACCTCCCAATGACTCCCTTTGCCCATAGATCCCAGAGAACGGTTACAAGGCCTCCAATTGCGATCAGCAATGGAAAGTACCATAATGCAGTGTAGCACAATCCAGCACAGGCACCAAAAATGACCAATATCCTACTGACCTTGTCTGTAATTGCCTTCTCCGCCAACTGAACCGCCGCCAGCGCAACAATGCCCACCGTCGCACTGTTCAGCCCACTCAGCAGCGCATACACCGCTTGTGGCAGTATCTCCTTGACATTTTTAATTCCCAATGCCAGGGCAAACATACCCAACGCTCCTGGGCCCGCCCAGATTGCAAACACCACCAGCGCAGGTATAATCCCAGCGTGGGCCTGTGCCATGCAGAAACACATCTTGGTACTGGCTGGACCCGGGAGAGTTTGGCATATTGCAAAGAGTTCTTGGTAGGTTTGCTCGTCCAGCCATGGAGGGTACTTTACGACGCTGTTGTTTTTCGCAGAAAGACCTTGGACGAACCGTTGGTGGAGGATCCGGAAGTGCACAGGAGGGCCACCGAACGCGGTGAAGCCGAGATCCCAGGTGCGGGAGACGACAGAGGCAATTCGGGTGGGGAGGGAGGCAGTGTTGGCTTTGTAGGGTTGGTCAATTGTAGCGGGGTCGGAGGTGCGGAGGGCACGGAGAACGCTGGACGCCATGGTGTGGGTAGGATAGCTAGGTACCGTAGGCTGTTGCAGTTCAGTAACTATAGCTTGAGGGGGAAGGAAAATGCAAGAGTGCCACCGGTCTGCAAATGTAATTGCGACCAGCTCGGGTCTATTAAAAGAAGAACTGAGCTCCTCACTCGCAGCAACAGCTTTAAATTTATCCAAAGCTACAAGTTAAATCACGACAAAGCTGCACGTTCGGGTAATAACCGTCTCGTATCCTTGGACCATGCATGTCTAGCCCACCAATCAGCTTGCATTAATGACAATACCCTCATTTTAGCTGCCCAAATGCTCTTCGGGTGATTACGGGGCAGCTTTTGTTTGCAGTCGATCAGACCATGTGTGTGTGTGTGTGTGGGGTGTAGGCAAGTTAATCCCGGAGCAGAGAGACTGAGCAGCAGGTACCTGTGTTCCGGGGGGGGGGCCAGGCAATGAATAAGTCGAAATGATTCCAGGCAGTACCGTTGCTTTTGGTTTGTTTTCAATTGGCCTTTCTGGAGCCTGAGAATGCTCGCGTGAGGAGGTTTGCCCTGGAGAGGCGGTGGGATTGAGAGGGATGCACATTGTGAGTAAGTAGAACACGAGTGACCTTCCGATGGATTGTTGTGTGTCTTTGGGCTTGGCGCGGGTCAAGAGGAACCCCCCCCCCCAAACCGTGGGTTAAGTAGATACAAGCAAGTCTCTACTCCGTACGTAGTGTAGAGATAGAGAGAGAGAGACCTAGACGCATATAGTGCCTCGCACCGGTCGCAAGAGAGCGGGGAGGGTACAATTAACTAATTTTTCCTTTGAATTGAAAATATACCCAGTCTTGCTATATACAGAACTGAAAATACACTTTGAAGCAATGGCAGGGCATAAATAAAAGAAAAAAACGCCCATCTCGTATCCAGAGATCCTCCCACTCGGGAACCATCATCAGGGTGGCGTACACCAAGCCCGATTCTCCTCTACAGCCCCTTCGAAGCAACTAATAATTCATCGTTGAGCTAGGAAGCCTATTTATCATCCCTCTTGGCCATTAAGTAAAAATCCTACCCGGGCTGCATTTCATTGTGAATTCTGTGACACCTGAATTATCCGCTGAAAGCCATCTCCTTCTTGATCTAAATTGTAATGCAAACATGAGTGAGCCCCTACAAACAACATCGGAGGGGAGGCGGGGCGGGTTTGCAACATACCTGGGCAATGGCCAAACCAGGATTCAGTCCCTTGGGGCAGGTCCTTGCACAGTTCATGATAGTATGACACCTGTACAAGCTCATCTCATTCTCGAGCTGCTGCTTCCTCTCCTCCTTGAACTGATCTCTGGAGTCCGCCAACCACCTGTAGCTCTGTAGCAAGACCGCCGGTCCCAAGTACTCCGCGCTGTTCCACCAATAACTTGGGCAGGATGTCGAGCAGCACGCACAGAGAATGCACTCGTACAATCCATCAAGCTTCTTCCGGTCTGCAATGCTCTGCCGGACCTCCTTCCCAGTAGGAGGATCCTTTCGCTGGAGATAGGGCTTGATGGATCGGTACTGCTTGTAGAATTGGGTGAGGTCGGGAACAAGGTCCTTGACAACGTAGGTGTGGGGGAGGGGGTAGATCTTGGTGGCGCCATGCGATTCGTCCGTAATGCGGCACAGACAGGCGAGGGTGTTGACTCCGTCAATGTTCATGGCACAGGAGCCGCAAATACCCTCACGGCAGGATCGGCGGAAGGTGAGGGTACAGTCCATTTCATTCTTGATGCGGATGAGGGCGTCGAGAATCATAGGTCCCTGCAGCCCGTAGAATATGATGTCAGCTGAGCCTCGTTCATCAATGCATGGAGTGAGGTTCCATCAGATCCAATTGCCACCCAGGCCCGCAGCAGCTACATGAAACTCCGTTGCCCCCTCCACCTTCACGATAACCGAAAGCAATCCGCATCACAGGCGGAAGGGTAGGTATGACCCACCGTTTGATTCAAATCAATATCATACTTAGCCATCTCCGGCTTCTTCTGGGGGGTATCTGGGTTCCATCGATAAATCTCGAAAGTCTTGATCCTCGGCTTCGCAGTCTCCCTCGGTGCAGCCTCTCCAGTAGCAACCGAAGCTAATCCTCTCCTCGAGGCATTTGCTGCGAATAATGGTACTATGGGTGAAAAGGGCTTTGTTGAGAGAAGGCGGGATGTCGTTTGTAGTAGACGGGGGCTGAAGATAGTTGCGGACATGAGTGCAATTTGAAGGTCAATATGCTCGCGAGGATTTATTAAACCGAGCCGTGTGGCTGGAATGGGGGGCAAGGACAATGAAAATGACAACGGGGAGGAATATGAACGCAGCTGTAATAGAAGGCGGACAGTTGCGGTTCGAGGATCGTAAGAGTTGTTGGATCTCGGCAAGTTGACAGTTTCGTTGGAAGCTCGGTCGGCTAGAAGCGCCGGCTTGCCACAGATGCTTGGGGTTAGGTTAGTCTGCAGGTTTATAGCAACCAATCATGCGGCGAGGAATACTAAGAGCAGTCGTGATTGCGGATGAGGGTTTTTTTCAAGGAAACTTATGAGGCAAAGAGGGGATAAGTTACTAGGAAAAGCGAAAAGAGAAGATTTCAATTGCTATTGGAGCGCTATACTGTTACAGAATAAAAGTTATGTGTTGACTTGGGAATTGCATATTCATGTACATATGTACATACTGTATGTATATGCGTATCCGAGTTATATGCATACATGCTTCAAGTTTGATATCTGTATATACAGCGATCTCGCTACATATAGTACAGTACCATAACCAGACTACAGCAGTACCATCAGGCCTAACAATCAGCCCCTCTATGAGGGCGTGTGCTAAATAAACTATGATCCGGTGCAAAACAAAATATTTCGTGCCCTGCATAGGGATGCAAGATACATATGTACATTGCATTTTATGCAAGGGC
>Ga0307511_10008122_pt1 | contig 10508 bp, 11 predicted proteins | sample 13_EM_MG_FD_200266 | JGI IMG/M metagenome (GOLD analysis project Ga0307511, IMG submission 200266) | Populus trichocarpa ectomycorrhiza microbial communities from riparian zone in the Pacific Northwest, United States - 13_EM | ecosystem: Host-associated > Plants > Roots > Unclassified | place... | reverse complement strand
AATCTTGCTTCGACTGGCGCACCTGTCAACTAATATGCCACACAAGGTAATAGCAATCAGTATTTAATGTGCAAGACCGAATAAAGAATCTAAGTTAAGATAGCAGGTTGAGGCCCACTACTACACTTATTCAAGAATGCTAAATAGAACCAATAATTAGAGTTCAGGGTAATGTGGTAAATTTATTCATGAGCCACCTGAGAATTAAAGGTTACTAGTAATAGTTATATATATATATATATATATAACAAACGGCATTATGGGTTGTGGATATCATACTCACCCTGCCATCTATCATTATACAAAGAATAAGAAGAGTGCTACCTAGATATTGCCCAAGGGATTCTAGAGAAGATGCGTATGTGGATTCAGCCTTCTATTAAGCTACTAAAACCGAGGGAGGGGGCAGGGATCGCAAGGGGAAAGGGGTGGTGATAGGGGTGAAACGGAAAGGCGAGGAGGAGAGGAGGAGACTGGAGTTGGGTGGGTAGGATTGTGTTGGTAATTTTAGAGTAGGGTGTGAGTAGTAGTAGAGTTGGGTAGATCGCATGAGTGGGAAACTTATATAGCCTATAGTCACCAAACCTTTAAGTATTGAGTATAGGATGAAATTAATATCTACAAGAGATTCCGGAATCCTCTTCGTGCACCTTCATGTCCTCCGCCATAGCGGGTAGTCACAAGTACACCCACCCTCCGTAAGAATCAAGAATCCCCCCCCCACCCCGCCCTCAAGCAACGCCATCATCCGAATACATGATTTACGATCTCCTTCTGTCTCTACGTACCTCGCACAGCCACTTCCTAACACCCTTCTCCTTCTCCGCTTGAACTCGTGCATCACCATCCTCTATAAACTCTCGCATCGTAGCCTAATCATTCTCATAAATTCAAGCGGTGCATATTCTAGCTCATCATCACCATCGTAGGTATGGTAGTTCTGATTGTCGTGAGAGTCAGGGCCAATCTCATGGATGACCAACTCGGAACTAGGATACCCTCTATATAAATCACTAAACACAGAGTGGGGAGTATCCGGGAGTGGGGGGATGTTGACCGTGACACTATTAGTTGATATAGTCAAACATCGTTTATTCGAGCCCTACTAACTAGATATCCCCACTTGTTGGAGGAACTCTAGATCCCCTAAATACGTGCTATTGCCCTTGGAACTCCTCGCTTATTAGATTGACCCCCTTGGCCCAAACGTATCTAGTAAACGTACATCAGGACTGAAGCCCTTCCAGATAGAAGTGAGTGGTAACCGGACAATAGATATGTTCCTCAAAATAAATCCAACTTCTTCTATTGTCCAGGTACTCCTTTCCGTCCCTCTGCACTGGTTTAACTAGAGGTCCAAACTCTATCAGGGTACCCCCTCCCCCACCGACAAAAGGCATAGATAGGGATATGCTTCATTCTCTTCTCTAGAGTCAGCTATACAACCCATGCTGCCGAGTCCATTCCGATTTGTGCAGCATGTACACAGAGACAGGGTAAACACCAAAGATGGACTTTGGGAACTGAAATCGGTGCGGATGAAGTTAGCAAGTGCGAGAGTGATAGTTATATTGGGTGGCGCCGGTAGAGGGCGGAAGGGCTGAGGTAGCTGCCGGGGCCAGTGAGGGGGAGAATATCAAGGCGGATTTTGATTGGTTGGTCGACGTAGGGGAAGGTGGTAGTCTTTTAGCTATTTCGCGTGGGGATACTGCTCCTTTGCGGATTCATGAATATATACTGGAGTCTGGGCACGAGCGTAATGAATATATAAATTTGCAGCCTCGTGGTTAATCGTGGAATAGTTGCACAGCCCCTCGTAACCCTCAACCGGAAAGCCGAAGTAGTGCAGTGATTATTAATACTCCACTTGTAAGCTGCGCTCGAATCCAATCACCGTTAGCTAGTAGCAGCACAAAAGGTGCTGAGAAATATGCTCACTATTAGCCAAACCTTACTTAATTTGTTGCATTTTTTTGTTCCCTGGGGGCTTAGTTTACTCGCGGTATCTTTCATATTATAAATCTTTTTTAAAGATACTCAGAATTTTTACCTATGCCAGTTGCCAGCATTCTATGCATCCAGTTTTATGACCTCAACAAACCCCTCATAAATAATCTCCTTTCCCATGTATTTCACTGCACTAATCTTTGCCATGTGGCAACACCGCAAAGCTGGTACCTGGCATCGAGTGAATTTACGAGCTTCATATAGAGCGATTCGTGTTACTACTGCAGATCATACAGCAGATCCCGGTTACCCTCAACTCCTGAATCAATCAACTATTCGCTATATGGGATTGATACTAACAACCTTTCAGGGGAGGGTGGGCGATTGTGAATTACTTTCACTGTTGGTCGCAGTCATGAGAGATCTAGATAGGCAACCAAACTTGTTTCTTCCCTGCATGTCATATCCTAGTATGGTTTTCAAAATCCTTCGCCAACCAAAACCGTGCAAGTATCTCTTCCCACCATGAGACATACAATCCTCATACATCGCAACTGAAAATCTCCAGAAGAAAATGAAATGGTTACTAACGAAAGATGCCAAAATAAAGCGAGTGTATACCCCCAACAAAATATATTACAAAAGGAAAAGCTGCAATAAACCTCATCGCCTAGAACCCCAGATTTGAGTAGGGAAAACATAAGAGATATTTACCATGTATGACCCGTAATATGTAGAACTGAAAGAAGATAGTCAGAGTGATTATGCAAATGAAATATGATCGACGAATTCAAAGCGTTGGAAGTATAACAGTTCACAACTCGAGGAAAGACCAAGGAATATTTCCACCGCACCACGTCTACCATAGATTCATTTCCCCATCTTAGTAGTGTGACTGTGCTATATAACACCCCCTAAAACAGATAGAAGTAAATAGAAATTATGACCGCTAAATCTCAATATCTCAAGAAATGTCAAATAAAAAGCGAGTATCCAAAAGAGTGGCCAAGAGTGAGTGTCAGGCCAGTTAGGTATCGAAACTTTTCACCATGATAATCTCAGAAATTGGTTCCTGGGTGTACCTGTACCCGATCACCTCCGTGCCCCACTCTGCTTGGGGCCCTGCTGGAAACGGACTCTTGGTCGGGATTGGTCACCTGCCATCGTTGTACCGGGAGCGGCAAAGGCGATCCGTCCCCAATCTCCATTACATATGCATCCTGGGGGTTCATATCTCCATATGGACCGGTCGGTGGCGGGATTGGGACCCCATCCGCTTCGTGGTACACTGGTGGACCCGCTCCAGCAGGCGGGGTGACAGGGTGGATGGAAACGATTGTTGGGGAATTGGCTGACTTGTCTTCACCATCGCTACCCGTCACAGTAGTTCCTGGAGGATAGAAGGGGTCACTTCCCCTGTTCTGCTTGACTCCTCCTAGTGTAGTGGCACCCCGATACCCATCCCCACTTGACCCGCTTGCGCTTCGCCCAAACTTCGATCCCTGGAGCATTTGCTGTCTCTGAGCAGCTCCTCCTGGAGAACGCGGGTCATAAGTCCCACTCATGACGGCCCCATCATCGACAGCCCCCTGTCTGCCTGAACGTCGCTTCCGCTTGTGTCCTCCAAAAGCAGCCCCTCCGAAGCCAGTGGGCAAATCAAAATTCCCACGGGCATAAAGTCTCCGCCAGGTGAATATGACAGCCGAGAGCAGGACCACTACAGCAATGATACCCCCACCCACTATCCCACCAATGGCGCCTCCTTCTAGCTTCCGTGCGTTCGAGGCTTGCTTGGGCACCGGTGAGACCTGTGGTATCTCAGTAGAATTTGGGTGAACAATAAACGGTGTTAGTGAGTACTTCGTTATGATTTGTGTCATGGTGTAAGTCTTAATCTCTTGAATCACAATGGGTTTGAGTGTCTTTGTTTCTACAGAACCGGCGCTATCAGTCGTGGTGACTGGTGGAGGCAGCACTGTTACGTCCTTCGAGGTGACAACAGTGGTAGGTTGAGCTTCACAGGTAGTTCGGCCACACCGTCGGCCATTTGGACAACTATCAAAAATTTAGCCCTATCAACTAGGAGACCAATAAAATCTGGAAATCTTTACCATCCTCCCTCCACGCTATAAGGGCACAGGAAAAAACCGGGCCCACACCCCATGCTGGTTGTTGGAGGGATGACACATTTACTGGTTGTACATTCGAACCCGGAGGAGCAACATCCACCTGAGACATATAATTAGCCTTGCACCACCAAGCTGCTTGGAGCTGTTGTACCTCCAAATTGATCTGCACATCTATAGAAACCTTGAGAACAAACTGCACTATCTGGTGTTGGTGCTGTTGTGTCGTTAGCCCTGTCAAGTTCTTGTTTCCGGTTAAAGCAAAAGGGCCCTACTAGTACTCGTGGTTATGATTGGAGGAGGGGCGGTAATCGTAGGAATAGGCGTGGGGCTTGGGGTCGTGGTCCTCTCAATGGTATTTCCCGTAGGAGTGGTATCAGTATGAATTGAGGTCGGCGAACTTGGAACGTCTGTGGGCTCAGTCGGACTCTGGGTAGGACTGTCTGTAGGGCCATCTGTTGAACTATCTGTTGGACTGACTGTTGAACTATCTGTTGGACTATCTGTTGGACTGACTGTTGAACTATCTGTTGAACTATCTGTTGGACTATCTGTTTGACTGACTGTTTGGTTATCCGTTGGATTATCTGTTGGACTACTGGTCGGGCTGTTGGTAGGTTCAGTAGTTGAGTCCGTTGGAGGTGGTATATCGATGGTCGACATTGTTGGAATTGTCGTAGAGGTAGTCGGGATATCAGAGGGAGAAGATATTTCTGAAAGAGTGGGTGTTTCTGTAGTATCAGGAGGAGGAGTAGGTGGTTCTGAAGAAGTGGGTGCTTCCGTAGTATCAGGGAGTTGGTTGGGTGTTTCCGTAGTATCTTCAAATAATAATGTCATTTACATCAGCATCATCCCTTGATGTCTGCACACTGGCTGCTACATTGGTTGGGGAGTGGATCATATTCATTTTCCCCACGTTTATTCCCCTAGAACAGATGCAGAGAGGCAAGAAAAGGAGGGAAAACAGGAGTTATAGGTTCCTTCAGTAAGAAATCTTAATTGGGAATTTACCAGTCACGTTATTCATGGTTGAGGACTCACTTGTCTCTGTAGGAGAAACTGGAGTTGTATCCCCCGCTCTGGACGTTTCCACAGATGTAGTCGTCTCTGCCACTGAACTGCCCACGCTTGCGGTGGTGCCGTCTAGGGCAGAGCTTGTAGAGGCGTCCACTGTTGATGTCTCTTGAATTACCGCAGTAGATTGGGTATCTATAAAGCCAAAAGACGAAGACGAGCCCTCCGGAGGAGGGGTATCGGTAACTAGGGGTAAATCTTCCGGAGCGCTCGAAGCTGACGTATTCAGCTGTCTCTTTAGAATAAACTTCCCCGGTCGGTCGTTCAGCGGGGCAGCAGGGCTTCGCTTTGCTAAAATGGGAGCTTTGTTGTTATATAAAGCTATTGCAGACTGTGTAGACAAGAGTAGAAGCAATATCGTCGTGTATATAAGTAGCATAAAGCTGGTAAACACAGCCCTGAAGACCAAACAAGCAAGGATATAGGTATAATATGCTGTGCGAATGCTCCCACTATCACCACTTGCCAGTGCAAAGCATGCACCTGCCCGAACGGATTTCCTCCCGTAGACTTTCAACGAACTCAGATCTAAGTTCGCCCAGAAATGTACGGTGCCTGCTGATCACGAGTTTGGGGGCCCTTTGAGGTCTCTGTCGTGAAAGTTGCTGCTCGGAATACTTCAAACACTTATCAAGGCCTTCAGAATTTCTGATGAGGAAGCCGGCAATGACTTTTTGATATTTGCGGGATGTTCCGTGTAGCGTTTGGAGAGCGGATCAATCTGGGATGGTGTTCATCCACGGCAGAGAAAAAATAGGAAATCAAAAGAAAGAAATACAGATTTATGGGTACTGAAGTCTGCCCAATCCTAGGAAAAGAACTTTCTTTGGCTCACCTCTCTGCTGGCTGTTTGGCTGATGTTCGGCACCTCCGAGTGCCAATCGACAGGCACGTTCTTCCAATGCAGCCGGATCACTGACACACAAGCACTCTACTCTAGAATAGTCTGCACTGGACGGGTAATAATGCCATATCTCTGCTTCAACACGGGGGCACGGGGTCCTAATCTGGCGAGGGCAGCGGTATTCGAGACGGGTGACAAGGTGAACCTGCGGGAGCGAACGAGGAAGAAGCGATCAGCCACGGAAAACTGAGTGGTTATGGTTTGGCATTGGCAATGCCCTGCTTCACTCGTGCGCGTGTATGTATGTACTTGTTGGTACAAAGCTGGACGAGCACTGTGGGTGCAGGAATTTAGCAGGCCTCAACCGTGTGGTGAGAGCAGGGCATACTTAGCGGTCCCAATAAGCATACCCCACTGAGGACAGTGAAATAACCTGGGCACCTCTGCGTCGGCCACGGGGGTATCTCAGCCGCCATGCAGGTGGGCACAGAGGCCCTGGTAAAGTATTGCACGCTGCGCAAAAAATCAGGATGTACGTAGACCAAAGACCAGTGAATATACAATAGGTCATTGGAGGGGTGGACCGGGGGGTAGGAGTGAGTTGTGTGCCACCGAGGCGCTGGGAACAGATGTCTGAGTAGGTAGGTACATACTAGCCGTGGGCTACTACCTAGCCATGTTTGTTGGGGGGGCCTTCCCTCCACGCAGCAACTGAAGCAAAAGCTTCAAGTATTCTATGCATCTCGAAGTGCAATGGCTCCATGTTTTCTGCAGAAAACTCTGCTGCTCTTGGGGCTTTCCATCCGAGTGGGCGGTGGATTTCAAGGTTGGCTGCGGTGAGCTGTTGCTGATGAAGTACTGATACCTTAGACTGGCATAGGCCAGGGTCCCTGCCACAGCTAACCCACGGCTGTGAACCAATGCCTGCACACCAATCCCACGTCAACGATCGTGGTCACATCCGGGAGCGGGACCTGTATCAAGGTACTGGTACCTCAAGTACCTTAGGTGCCCCTCCCTCAGATATCAGATATCTTGCTATTCAGGTACATACACTACTTCAGTTACCGGTACTATATTCCATTTCAAACGCTGTCTTGCACGCTGGCAAGGGCAGTTTCTATCTAGGCATTGTTCCTTGCAGTCTATGAACGCCACACAGTTGCTACCCATATCTCTCTCCAACAGTGGGCATAGCGATAGGAGGCAACCTCTGTGATCACGCCCCCGCTCAGCGCATTCCGCTACAGCAATCTTGCCGGACCAACACGGACGGACGGCCGAGCAATTGATACGAGGCTAATATTGACCCTGATATTAAATTGAAGCGAAGCTGTTGAAGAATCAGCACATCGGTACTATGTATTTGCACGTATATTGATTGTATGATATAGAAAGGGGGACTGCGTCGGTGTCTTGAACTGCACCTAGGCAGATACTGTAGGTGCTTACGTTCGCTTGGCCCATCAACTACCGACGACTGAGCAATTTTGTAAATGAAGATACCTATCCATGTCAGTTCAGAGCGACAAGCATTCCCTAGTAGAGGATTCTCGGCCAGTGCAGGCCAGCCAGTAGGAAAATCGCACTTCTGGCGTCATCCCGTATCCCGGCGTCTTATCGTCTGCAACCAAGATCAAAGGAAATACTTGATGTTCCGTCCGGCTCCACACTTTTGATATGTCCCTTAGGCAATTAGCCTAGCGAGGACACGGCTTGCCACACATGTGGAGTTCGCATGTCAAAGCAAAGGCAAAGGTTACTTTAACTCTAGATACCGAGGATACCGACCCGACAGTTTGGGAATGTAAAAAATTACAAGGGAATTACAAGGGAAATACAGGGAAATACAGAGAAATACATATACCGGTACCCAACATCATTCCCAACAGGGCAATTGGCAGCGACGGGGGATGGATTGCTCTCCATAATTGCACAGAGCCGCTGGGTGTTGGAAGCATTACAGACAAAAAAGCGCTCTGAAACGAAGCACGCCACAATAACAATCGTAACAAAGAACAGTGTCGCGCAGACATAGCCCACGTTTCACGTTCCACCGCAGATTAAACCCATCGGATTGACCTGCGGCAGTATCACGTCGCACAGGCTTTAGCGCATGTGCAGCCCCCCTCGAGTATCGATTTGGCGACAAAACGGTGTACCGTTATTGGTTGGGGCCCCGGAGATCTACCGGGGACACTCTGTTTCCAATTTTAGAGCATAAATCCACAAACATTAAAGCAAGTTCGGTTGGCGGAGGCGGGACGCGACCTTGAGTGTTTGCGGACTCGCTATCCAAATGCATATAAATTAAAGGGCGCGCTGATCAATAGGCTGATCACGAAGCCTCGTTAACTGCTTCTACGGATTCTTGCCCCTTCGACAACCTTTGGGGCACGGCGTCGGGGTTATTAATGGAATCTACTAGTAATTGTTGTTTGCGCAGCCATGGCCAAGATGTAGGAACATGACACACAATTGCCGACTCTCCCGACCCATTCTCTGTGGCTAGCCAGACTACTCTCTGCTGTACAGACGAAGATATGCCAATCTAACTGCATGTTGGTACGTTTGTTTTTTTTCGAGGCGTTTTGGGGCTTGCCAGTGCAGTCACTGATACCGGTAGCTTAAGGTACGGGGGAAATAGCTACCTATGATGGGGTGGGCTTGACAAGATACACTCCATCCACAAATTCTCAGGGGCTTAAGCTAGGGATACGCACAAACAATCCTAATTCCAATTGAATTCGAAAAGACATACAAGCAAAGCGTTACCCCGCCAGGCAGGCCTGTCATGCATAGTATGAAACCATTCATCTCTCCATCACGCCAAAAGCGTACCCACATCGAAAGATGCCACCAAGCCGCAGAGTGTATTGGAATATCCGACTCGTCATCATTTGTACCGGTACAAGGGCACATCCCTGGGGCTTTTTCAGCCATTCAGCCACTCAGCCATTCAGCGACCGCTATCCCCCATATGCATGCATGATTATACATGGCCAACAATCCAATAATCGCTGTTCCATCTCCGTTGCAGCACTAGCGTATTACGCATCCTCCAGAGTAGGTTATTTTTGTGAGGCTGGATAGTATTTGTGGATCTGGGGGCAGATAAGTAGACTTTTTAATCTATGCAGGTGGGACTAGAATCCCATGTTTTGGCGATCTGGGACAGGACTTCTGCTGGTTCAGCCTTGGCTCTGGTTTTATTTGGTCGACGACAGGAGTTTTCAGCTGAGGAGTGTCACTTTATTTATGTGGTTTATTTTTTTTTTTTACTTTTTGGTTTTTGGTTTTCTGGAAGATTTTCTATGCGGTACTGGAAAAAGGTGGGGAGAGGCGGAGCGCCAATGGGAGAATACCTGACCCTGGCAAGAGTGGTGAGTTTGGTAACTAGTTGGGTAATGGAGGTATGAGGTACTTGTGGTTACCGAGACAGTGGTATGTTTATTCGATCCATGCTGACCGCAAGGATGAAAATGAACTTGCTGGTACTCAAAAACTGTGTAACTACTTGTTACCCTGACATGCTTACCATAGATTGGCCTAGGAAATTTCTTCCTCACCAACCTTCACCACCAGACACAACTACGCTATGGCTAGCTGGTTGGAGACATACTAGCCTAAAAATTTGACCATAATATCCCAGTTGCATTCTTTATCCACTTTCACACAGATCACAATTGCGAGACAGGTATGGGAGCCGTTGCCTTGCGGTTTTGAAGGGTTTCAGTCCCCAGTCTGAAGGCCATCGGCGCCTGATGGCCAGTACTTAAGGTTTCATCGGTGATCGATTGCCGGCCACATGAGCTCCAGGCCATGTGATTGCGAACCAGTACCAACAGCGATTGACCTGGGTCAAATATTGGCTGAAACGGCGGTATGGAGACAACCGATCATGCATATGCAGCCACTCCGAGGAAAAGGCTGGAGCAGGGATGAGTGAGGCTATGTGGGATGGTAAATGGGTCTATGTCGGACTGGAAGTCAGAAGGACATGGTCCATGACAGAAATGCAATATGGGCGATATGGACAAGGCAATAGAGGGGTGCAATTTGCAAGGCTGATAGGTAGAGTATATTCTTCTAAGCGGATGATAAGCCGTGCCAGTGTCAATTTTTTCCCTACATGCATACATGCATGCCTTCCATCTCACCACACCCTCACCTCAGCCGTAGCGTGGCACATGATGCATTTGACTCACACCTTAGCCAGTCACGATGAAACGCTTGCTAAACTTAACTGATTTCTGCAGGGGTGGGATATAAGTATTCGAAAGTATCTATTATTTCTCTCATTTATCCTTAGCAGGTTTATTTGGATCCTGTCTTGGACGGGGTCCGAACATTTCTGGATTAGGACCCGCCATTTCCGTGCCTTCCATGTTTTCCGTTTCCCGTTTTCCCTTTCCGGGGCCGACATTCTGCAGCTGTAAATCACTATGGGGGGGACGATGATGGAGGTGATATGCAGCATAACGCTACTGAGTAAGTTTCAGGGTAATACATCTCCC
>Ga0307511_10008120_pt1 | contig 10508 bp, 6 predicted proteins | sample 13_EM_MG_FD_200266 | JGI IMG/M metagenome (GOLD analysis project Ga0307511, IMG submission 200266) | Populus trichocarpa ectomycorrhiza microbial communities from riparian zone in the Pacific Northwest, United States - 13_EM | ecosystem: Host-associated > Plants > Roots > Unclassified | place... | reverse complement strand
AAGTCAGATTTTTATGCTAGATGATATGCAATTTGGGGGGGTTTGGACGTTATCTAGGCTAAAGCAAAAGAAAACAGAAAACTATCAAACAAAATTTAATAAAATCAGAAAATTATCAAGAGAACAAACCTTGGTCACAAGCACACATCCACCTACAGAAATCAGAACTGATCATGGAAACGAAACATCAATTTATATTCTGAATATTTATCTCTTCTTAACATTGGTTAGTTAACGGATCCGCCGTATAACTAACCCTAACCATCAAACAACCACAGTGTCCACACTAGTAATTTAATTCAATGGCAGCCTTAAGAACTAGATAAGTTGATTAATCAAGAAAACATAACTGTCCGCAGTCTATGTTTGATTTGATTGAATGTTCTCCCTAAGATTAATAACGTAGATCCGCCACAATTATTAAACTCAGTTGCTTCACAAGTTTGTGTACCACAACTTCGATTTTGATATCAAACTTAGCAATACATTGTCTACAATAATAACTTAGAGTCCGCTCTAGCAATTAAAAGAAACAATCATAGAAAAAATAAGCTTAGGAGAACAAACATATTCATCATATAAACTGGAAAGAAAAAGTAAAATAAATCTCATAGTTCTTGAAATCCGAAGGTTTCCGTGTCCTTGCAACCAAGAAAGAGAGTTTAGCCTTGTATGTTTGTTGAACAACTAATCAAAAAGAAGGAGGAATGCATGATTTCGGGTTTCGTAGAGGAAGGGAGCGTTTTTCTCTTCTTGGCTGGCTACCCTCCCTTCTTTTCTCTCATTCTTTTTATATCTTAGGAAACCCTAGTCTCTATTTTACAAAATAGTCCTCCTTTAAGTAGACAGTTTACATTTAAGTACTTCAATAACTATTTTCCTAAAAAAAAGAAATAGCCTTGCATGAAATCTTCAAGCTTTGACTTAGAGGATCTAAATTGTTAAAATAAAAACTTGGATGTTGGTTTAGATGCTTCAGAATGTAATTTGGACTCGTTTCTTAATGAAACCTATTTGGTGGCAAAATTCAGTTGTCATCTTTAAAAACTCATATCTCCCTCATATGACATCATTTTTGGCTTACATGTGGAGTGTTGATAGGTCTTTGAGTCAGGAATCCAACAAAATTGAGTTTGCTTCAAATGGACTTCTGTAGCTCAGGATATTCAAGTCGGAATGGTCGAAGGACAACATTGGCAAATTGCGAGATTTGACTTTGAAGGCTGCGATTTCCATGCTCTTCCTTATTTTATTTTCTTGCCTTAGATGTTCAGAAAGGTATGGATGTTAGCTTCTTAATTCCACTAGAATCACTTCATTTCGACCTTTAGAGCTCACGCTAACTTAGAAAGTATGAGAAGTATGATATGAAGCATGAACTAGCATACATTTAATGTATGTTAGAATCCCGGGTAAGGGGACCACCATGCAATGACTAGCATACATTTATGTTAGGATCCCGGGTAAGGGGATCACAATGCAATGACTAGCATCCATTTAGTGTATGTTGGGATCCCGGGTACGGGGATCGTCATGCAATGACTAGTATGTATTTAGTGTATGTTAGGATTCCGGGTAAAGGGTTCTCCATACATGGATCCCAACGGGGTGATGATGATACCGGTGAAAATGATATCGGTAATGTGTTGGGTGGAAAGTAGTTGCGGTTGATTTTAATGGAATTTTGAATGGATGTTGAAAATGGGAGACAAAATAGTATATGAATACTTGTTTGTCTTTTTTTAAAAAAATGATGATTGAATTTTTGCGTTTATATACTTTCAATGATATTCATGTTCCATAATAATTGTTTTGTTCTAGGACCATCGCATGCACAACAATAGTAGATCCTAGTTTTCATTCACTTTTTGTATTCTAGTTTTAAGGAATATATCCATGTATTTTGTAATACTAAAACGTCTATACAATGAATGTTTAAACTTAGATGGATGGACTTAATTCTGAAATTCATAGTCATGTTCCGTGTACGCGTGTTTATTTTGTTTATCCTTCTATAATGATAATTGATGTCCCTTGTATATTATAAAGATTGTGGTTGTTTTAATGATTACATTCATGGGATTGAAACCCAAGATGATTGGGTCATGGTTGATTTGTGAGATGTCAAATTTTGGGAGTGTAAACAGGTGGAATGTCGATAACTTGAGACCTCCCGATACAGGGAAGACTCTGCCAAAATTTTGGTGGAAATTTTGGTAGACTTTCATATGAATACCTTACATAATTTCAAAGGTGAGATAGGTTTAGACAATGACCGTTACACAATAATAATTCAAGGTTTATACAACAATCGTTGGATAATAACAATCAAGATTTAGACAGTAATAATAAGACAGTAACAGTTCAAGGTTTAGACAGCAAACGTTGGACAGTAACAGTTCAAGGTTTAGATAACAACCGTTGGACAATAACAATTAGACAATAACAGTTCGAGGTTTAGACAGTAACCGTAAGATAGTAATAGTTCAAGACTTAGACAATAACAGTTAGACAGTTCAAATTTTGATAGACTTTCATTTGAGAACTTAAAAAAAAACAATTACTCGTATTTTTATGTACTAAATCATAGGAAAGTAATTATAAACACATATGAAAGTGTAGGGCGTTGCACTAGCAGCACCTAAACATTTTTTTTTTTACACTAAGAAAATTATCCCGGCCTATGTAACGTGCGAGCCATTTATCCTTGCCAAAAATTGATGGAGATTGAAGACCATTATTAATTGATCTAATTTGACTTTTATGGAGGAAATGGAGTCGAAATGGACATAAAGGCGGTATTGAATTTTGCTACAAATTCCATGAGCAAAATAATACTTCTCTTCAAATATTTTTTGTTTTATCCATTAACTAACGTGAAAAAGGGCTGCATAGAAATGTGAGCTCTATCTTCTGTGGTCACAAACAAAAAGACAACCGCTTAAACTACTAGGACTATGTTTTTGTTGGTTAAGACTTCAGACCAGTAACACACATCTCTTGTTATCCTCTATTATTGCGATATCAATGTGTTCAAGCTTTTGCCCTCAACTTCCTACCCGTTTTAGACCAACATCCATTTCTTCTTTCCCACAAATAAACCTTTCAAGCCTTTTATCTTCCCAAACATCCATTTCTCCACCTAAATGTATTTTGTTGATTATCCTTTTATGGGCACTCTTATTTTCTTTTGCTTGTTTTTGGTCAAACATCTATTGGGTTCTTGGAATTCATATACACAACAGAAATAATGAAACAAAATTATTCGAGAGTTCTTAAGATCTTGTGAGACAGATCTAGAGTTTTATAATATTTACTTAGAGATCTGATCTTTTTTGGTTTTGACTAAATTCTTAGGGATGGATTGTTACAAACAACAAGTCGTTCAATTATCTGACCTCCAACAGTAATCCACAAGAACCACCAATGAGAAATCTTTTGAATCTTATTTAGGAGAGATGAATTTGCTAAGCTTAGAGTGTTAGCTCTAATTTTGTGTTTACGTAGTTTTTATGTAAAAATTGTCAAACATTATTATTATTTTTTTCTCTCTACCAAAATAATAGGCTTACCTTTATATATATAGGAAATCCTAAAAATCATATAAATAACAAAATATTAATTTTCTCCTTAAATAATATCCATATATTATTTAGGGATAATTTTAGAAATTTAATCAATCAAGTCCCTACTTGATTATTCTATGACTACAAATATAATTTGTGAATTAAATACATTATAGTGCTTAATTTCTAAAATTATTTTCAATCAAGTCATACTTGATTAATTATCCTAGTTTAATTTTTGACTAATGGTTCTTAGTGTGTATGACCCATTAGGTTTCTAATATGTTGACCCAAATATAAATTATAATTCTAAATAAATAGAGTTAAATAAATTAAATAATTTAATTTATTATCAATTGAATAATTGATTAATTTATATTTGAAGATAAAGTGCAACGTCTAACAACGTGTCATGATCCCTCAAATATTAGCAAAGTCATAAGTGGTTTGACTTAACCTTTTAGTGACCGGTTTCTCAGTGTAATTATTATCCTTTAATTAATAATGTTTCAATTTAGATATTTTACCATTGAGTGTGTATGCCATGTTAAATCATATATGTTCACAACATTATAGTCATTGATAATTTGAAAATAATTTAAAACTCTTTTCAAATTTTTACCTTGCGTAAGAATTTAACAATTAATACTATTTAAGAACATGTGAAAAGTTTTTTCTAATTCACCTAAGGTGATAAATCCTCTCTCGATCACTTAAATACCTTCATATAGTTTATGTTATATCCAATGTCTGCCCATTTGTTACCTTTACCAAGATAACATGTAATAAGATCAAACCATAACACTTCCTATATATATATATTATGTTTGCATGATTATAAGTTCACATTAAAAATATACATACATAGACATGAGTTTGCATTCCTATCCTACTAATAGTCGTCATGAATTTAAACAGAAAGATCTAATAATAGTTATACGTTCAGTACATTAATTCGTACAAAATACATCGTGATTTAGAATGCAACTACATGATTCCTTGCAAATGTAGGTTCCCGTGTATTGGGTTTCCTAGGCACCTCGTTGGTGTGACATCCCTGCTGCAGTACAAAAAAATTATAAAAATGCGATTACTTAATAATAATAAATAGTCTGGCAGTTTAATGAAGCATTAACATTATTCCATGTTTGAAGCGTAACATTCGTAGTCCCTTTATGTACTTGGTATGCATGACTTGTACTACATATAAATGCATCAATTCTTGCAATCAGCCATAATCTTAAATTCAATTATCCTCTTAAGTCATCATTAGCCGAGGTTAATCGTTCACTCGTCCCGGCCATCCATTTGGATGCCATTAGCCGAAGCTAATCAATCATCTGTCCCGGTCATCCTTTCAGATGCCATTAGCCGAAGCTAATCAATCATTTGTTGCACGCTGCATAATTCGACAGCGAAAACTGTTTCGCTGCTAACGCCACAATTTCGGCAGCGACTGCTACTTCGCTGCAGCCAACATGTTTTCGGCACCAAATGCTAATTCGCTGCAGACAAGTCAATTCTAGCAGCAAGTCACAATTTCGCTGCAGACAATACAACTTCAACAGCGAACACTGATTTGCTGCAGATGATACAACTTCAGTAGCGAATGCTGATTCATTATAGACAACTCAATTTCAGTAGCGAATCACACATTCGCTGCAGGCAATACAACTTCGACAGCAAATTACAAATTTAGTGCATAACACACAATTTGGCAGCGAATGCAAATTCGCTGCACACAACTCAATTTCAGCAGCGAATTACAGATTATTGCAGACAATACAACTTCGGCAGCGAACCCCAAATTCGCTGCAGAACACACAATTCGAAAGCGAATGCTAGTTCGCTGCAAACAACTCAATTTCAGTAGCGAATTATAGATTCATTACAGAACACACAATTCGGCAGCGAATGCTAATTCGCTGCAAACAACTCAATTTCAGCAACAAATTACAAATTCGGTGAAGACAATACAACTTCAGCAACGAATCCCAAATTCGCTGCAGAACACTCAATTCGGCAACGAATGTGAATTCGCTGCAAACAACTCAATTTCGGCAACAAATTACAGATTCGCTACAGAACACACAATTCAGAAGTGAATGCTAATTCAATGCAAAGAACTCAATTTTAGCAGCGAATTAAAAATTCACTGCAAAACAAACAATTCAACAGCGAATGCTAATTCATTGCAAACAACTGAATTTCAACTGCGAATTACAGATTCGCTGCAGAACACACAATTAAGCAGCGAATGCTAATTCGCTGCAAACAACTCAATTTTGGCAACGGCATATGCACTGCAGAACAAACAATTCAACAGCGAATGCTAATTCGCTGCAAATAACTCAATTTCAGCAACGAATTACAAATTCGCTGCAGACACACAATTCGACAGTGAATCACAGGTTTGCTGCAGACACATAATTTGACATTAGGTTCCAGCAAAGTCACATGATTTTAGCATGAACATACACACACACACTCACACATTGTAATCATCAATTCCAGCTCATAATCTTTCATCAAATCCAAACAGAACACACACATTGTCAGAAGCGAATGCTAATTTGCTGCAAACAACTCAATTTTAGCAACAAGTTAAAAATTCACTGCAGAACAAACAATTCAGCAGCAAATGCTAATTCACTTCAAACAACTGAATTTCAGCAGCGAATTACAGATTCGCTGCAGAACACACAATTCAGCAGCGAATGCTAATTCGCTGCAAACAACTCAATTTCAGCAGCGACATATTCACTGCAAAATAAACAATTCAACAACGAATGCTAATTTGCTGCAAACAACTCAATTTCAGCAACAAATTACAAATTCGCTACAGACACACAATTCGGTAGTGAATCACAGGTTCGCTGCAGACACGTAATTTGACATTAGGTTCCAGCAAAGTCACATGATTTTAGCATGAACACGTGCACATTGCAATCATCAATTCCAGCTCATAATCTTTCATGAAATCCCAGGAGAACACACACATTGAAATCATCGATTCCGACACATAATCTTTCATTAAATTCCAGCAGAACACACACATTGCAATCATCAATTCCAGCTCATAATCTTTCATGAAATCCCAGGAGAACACACACATTGAAATCATCGATTCCGACACATAATCTTTCATTAAATTCCAGCAGAACACACACATTGCAATCATCAATTACAACACATAATCCTTCATCAAATTCCAGCAGAACACACACACATGCATTTTGTCCAACCCTATAGCTAAGGCCGACCCTCTACCATATTTTGTTCTTTCCATTTTGTACATTTTTCTTTGTTAGATGTTATGGAAATTGCCTTATTTCGTCTATGTTTCTTTGTCCTCTTAGTTGGTTTCAGTTTCCTTTACAGCTAGCTTAGGGGTCTTAGGTCAATTTTCTTAGGAACTCCTTCATAATTTTTGGTTCTGGGTTCCAAGAACAAGGGGGAGGAGACTACATGACCCATACCTTTCGGATATAAGTTTATCTGGACAGTTTGGTAGAGTTCCTTCTCTCCTTCTCCTTCTTTCTCTCTCGATTCTCTTTCTTCTATCAGTTTCTTCCCACCTGTTCCAGCCCCTTTTCCATTCCCTCTAAGCAGTTGTTCAGTCTCCACTCAAGATCTCAACTCTCTCACTTTCTCTCATACGTTCATAGAGGTACTATCTACTGGTTTTGGTTCAGTTTTCAATGGGAAGGAGAAAGAGAAGAGAAGCATGTAGTTGGACATGCAGCTGCTGTTGACAGACTTTAGGAAGAGGAAAGGTCACCTTCTCTCTCTCCTTGCATTTACACTTCACATTAAATGAGGTGGGGTGTTTGGGGTTGGTTAAGATGTGCTCTTGTCCCTGTTTTGGTTTGTTCAAAATCAATTTTACCCCTCCTTCTTAGCTCATTTAAAAATCTTGTAAAAACTTATGGCCTTTTTTAGTAGTTATTCTCATCAGGCATGACTAGACCTCCTCTTTAGTGAGTTGCGATTCCATAGCTACTCCAAGGGAAACGGCCTCAGAAAACTACTTTCAAAATTTGAGCGCGATCCAACTGTAGGATTTAAAGTTATGGCATTTTTTAGCTGTTACTCTAGTTTGGCCCGACTACACCTCCTCTTCTGTGAGTAGAGATTCCCTGTGAGTAGCGATTCCATAGCTACTCCAAGAAAAACATCATCTGAAACTCCTGTAAAAATTTAAGCATCATCCAACGGTCGGATCTAATCTTATGGCTCTTTTAAGCCTTTATTCTTGTCAGGCGTGACTAGACCTCCTCTTTAGTGAGTTGCGATTCCATAGCTACTCCAAGGCAAATGGCCTCTGGAAACTGCTGTATAAATTTGAGCGTGATCGAACGGTAAGATCTAAAGTTATGGTCTTTTTTAGCCTTTCACTCTAGTCTGGCCCGACTACACCTTCTCTTCAGTGAGTAGCGATTCCATAGCTACTCCAAGGAAAACAATTTCCGGAAACTCCTTTAAAAATTTAAGAGCGATCCAACGGTCGGATAAAAAGTTATGGCCGTTATTCTAGTTAGGTGTGAAACAACATGCTCTTCAATGAGTTGCGATTCCATAGTTACTCTAAGGAAAACGGCCTCCAGAAACTGCTGTAAAACTTTGTGAACGATCAAACGGTCGGATCAAAAGTTATGGCCTTTTTAAGCCATTATTCTGGTCAGGCGTGACTAGACCTCCTCTTCAGTGAGTAGCGATTCCATATGTACTCCAAGGAAAATGACCTCCGGAAACTCCTGTAATAATTTGAGAGCGATCTCATAATCGGATCAAAAGTTATGGCCCTTTTAAGCTGTTATTCTGGTCCGGCGTGAAACGACCTCCTCCTTAGTGAGTTGCGATTCGATAGCTACTCCACGAAAAATAGCTCTGGAAACTGCTATAAAAATTTGAGCGCAATCCAACGGTCGGATCAAAAGTTATTGTTTTCTTTAGGAATTACTCTAGTCTGACCCGACTACACCTCCACTTCAGTGAGTAGAAATTTCATAGCTACTCCAAGGAAAATGATTTCCGGTAACTTCCGTTCGGAATTCTGCATTTGATTTCGAACGTGTATCCATGAACCGAACTAGGCTCTGATACCACTGATACAATTAATTTTGGGTAGAAAAGAAGAAGAAGAATAATAGAGGTTGAAAATTGTTTGATTTCTTAATTCGATAACTTTATTCCCTTTCTTTGCTTCCTAAATAGGCCAGCAAGCATTACAACTGACAAGGCAAGAAAATAGCAATAAAACAGGAAATCCTAACAAAGTGGCTGCTGAAGATATGAAGCACCATACTAACAGCCTTTATTTATTTGACCGATTATTGTGCAATAAACACATTACACAACAAATACTGCAATAATCCTTCTGACTTGGTCCAACCCCACGTGTACCTCAAGGCCACCAAGTCTGATTCATATCAAGGAATGAGGGAACTCTTGGTTCCTTAAGGTCATGCTTTTGGTCAATTATGCATTAAAGGGGAAGGATGTTTAATTTGACATATTTAGCTTGATGATGTGTGTTTAATTGTCTCAAAATGAGGAAAAAATACATGTTGAAATGTCAAGGATTGTGTTTAGAAGAATACTGTTCGGAAAGTTCGTAAAATCAATAAGAATGTTCTATTTTGACGTTAAGAGGGAAGATTGAAATAAATAGGATAAATTGACTCTTAAAAAGATATTTTTGACACTCTTATATGGTATATGATATGGCTAGGGGTTGAGATAAAAGAGAAAAAGTTGAATTGTGGATGTTGTGTGTAAATGGAAAGGTTGATGAATCTGGACAGATTCATCTCCTGACTTTTGGAGAGAATTTGAATAGGAGGATGAGGGAATTAGGATCAGGTTCCTTCATAGTAATTGTAGTTTTGGATGTTGACTAACTAAGGAAACTAGTCTTACTCAATTTGGAGCTATAGAACTCCAGTTATGGGTCACCAACCGAGACTGGGTCATGACAGACTCTATAGGGCAGTAGGTCTGATTTGCTAACAAATAATTTCGAGTGTCTTGGGGGAAGAACTGGGTTCTCCTCCCTTCATAGGACTTGTAGCCCCGTGTCTTAGCTTTCCAACGAGACCAACCTTGCTTGAAACGGAATCCTAGAACTCTAGATATAGTAAATAATATGAGGAGAGGTCGGAATACGACCTCTGCCGGCATATTTGGAAAGTTGCTAAAGCGACTATTTAGACACGTTACAGGGTGAAAATTTAGGTCCTTTCCCTTCGGGGAACATATGATATTATATCTTAGCATCCAAAAGAAATAAGTCATGTTCGAAATGGAAATTTGTAATGATAACTATGGTCGGACAAAGAATGACAATATTAATAGGTGAAATTGGCATGGACTAGCATACATTTAGTGTATGTTAGGATCCCGGGTAAGGGGATCACCATGCATTGATGCCTATAAGGCATGGACTAACATACATTTAATATATGTTAGGATCCCGGGTAAGGGGATCACCATGTATCGGCTAACATACATTTAGTGTATGTTAGGATCCCGGGTAAGGGGATCACCATGTATTGGCTAACATACATTTAGTGTATGTTAGGATCCCGGGTAAGGCAGGTAAGGGGATCACCATGCATTGACTAGCATATATTTAGTGTATGTTAGGGTCCCGGTTAAAGGGATAGCTATGCATCGACGCCTACGAGGTGATGATGATACCGATGAAATTGGTATTGGCAATGAGTTAGGCAGAAATAATTATGGTTGATCTTATGGAATCTTGGATGGAAGTTGAAAATGAAAGATGAAACGGTTTTAGTAGTTGAATGAGAAAGAGTTCCAATGGAAACAAAAATGGAGAAGTGAATAGAATATGAATACATGTTTGCCTTTTTAAATTGTTGGATATTTGTGTTACTATACTTATTGTGATATTCATGTTTCAATAATATGTATTTT
>Ga0307511_10008119_pt1 | contig 10509 bp, 3 predicted proteins | sample 13_EM_MG_FD_200266 | JGI IMG/M metagenome (GOLD analysis project Ga0307511, IMG submission 200266) | Populus trichocarpa ectomycorrhiza microbial communities from riparian zone in the Pacific Northwest, United States - 13_EM | ecosystem: Host-associated > Plants > Roots > Unclassified | place... | reverse complement strand
CTATAATTACCTGAACCTGCCTCAGACGATCTATATCAAGGGGAAAGGGGTGATCAGCTATGTCTATGACGGAGGGGGCACCAAATTGCAGAAAACAACGCTGGACAGTACCGCCGTTCCTGTAAAGACGACTACCACCACCTATCTTGGCAACTTTGTGTACCAGAATGACACGTTGCAGTTCATGGGACAGGAAGAGGGGCAGGCCCGCTGGGCCTTCCATAAGTACATCAATGGAACGACGGGGTATGGCTTTGAGTATGATTTCTTTGAGAAGGACCATCTGGGCAATACCCGGGTGGTGTTAAGCCAGCAAAAAGATACGGCTCAGTATGTAGCGACGATGGAAGCCGCCTACCGGGCTACGGAAAATGCCCTGTTCTACAATATCCCCACTACCAGTGTGGCCAGGACCTCGGCCCCCGGCTATCCCACAGACCTGACGGTCACCAATCCAAATGACAGCGTGATCCGGCTCAACGGCAATGGGCCGAAGATGGGACCTGCGATCATCCTGAAGGTGATGAGCGGGGACAAGGTGGATATCGGGGCAAACTATTATTACAATGCGGTCACTACCACCAATGGGCAGGCCTTGTCCCCATCGGATATCCTGAATTCACTGGCGACGGGAATCGTATCGTTAACGGGTGGGCTCCACGGCTCTTTCGCAGACCTGACGGGGGCATCGAGCCCGCTGACAGGGGCCCTGAGCAGCTTTATCAGTACAAAGAACGGTACGGCTTCCGGCAAGCCGAATGCCTACCTGAACTGGATCCTGCTGGACGACCAGTTCAATTATGTGAGCAGCTACCCGCAGAGCGGGGCCTTGCAGGTCGCAGCGGCGGGTACCGCCTCCGGCGGGGGATTGCAGTCACCGCTGGGGTATGCAGGAATACCTGTTACGAAGAGCGGATATTTGTATATTTATGTCAGTAATGCCACCCCCAACTGGGACGTGTTCTTTGATAACCTGAGTGTAAAAACCTATAGCGGGCCGATGCTGGAGGAGACGCATTATTATCCGTTCGGGCTCACGATGGCGGGGATCAGCGATAGGGCGTTGAAGGCGAACTATCCGGAGAATAAGCTTAAATATGGAGGGAAGGAATTACAGAATAAGGAGTTCAGTGATGGAAGTGGCCTGGAAGAGTACGACTATGGGGCGAGGATGTTTGATCCGCAGTTGGGCGTTTGGCATAATATTGATCCGTTGGCTGATCAATCGAGAAGATGGTCTCCCTATTCGTATGCTTTTGATAATCCGATGCGATTTATAGACCGTGATGGGATGGCTGCTGAGGATTTTGTAAAAGATAAAAAGGGGAATATAAAATGGGATAATAAAGCAACCTCCCAGGCCACAACGAAGAAAGGTGAAACTTATTTAGGTCAAACATTGACGTTTAAATTCAATAGCTATATTGATGCAAAAACCTGGGATGGGCCCGGGGGTAAAAAGTTTGCAGGAGACAAGCTGACGTCCACGGTAACGGTTACCGGCAATAAAAATGATGCGGGGGAATTAACCGGTATTTCGGCGAGAAGTAACGTAACGATTGGCAAAACCCCTATAGGTACGGCAACCGGTTCTTATCCCGGGTTGGGAAGTGATCAAAATAAGCTTAGCGCAACCGCTACGTCCGCAGGAATGAATGTTAACTTTGAACAGCATGCAAGCGTCTCAAGCATTGAACGATTTGGGTTAAACCTGATGGGCTATAATATCGTAAATGTTGCTCAAAAGCTAGATGTTGACATTTCCTCACAAGGGAATGTGTCTGTTTCAGCAGCAACCGATATCTTCCCTTCCGCAACACTATCTTTAAATGGGAGCACTATTATGCAATATGACCAACCTTCATTTAAGGCAACACATAGTCTGCCGGTTGTAGGAACGACGACTTCCGATCCTACTGCTGGTCCTGGACAAATGCCTATTTATGACAATTCATTAAAACCTGCGATATGGTATAAAAGATTGTAATTATGATGAAGCTTACGTTTAAAAATATTTTACTGTATATTTTTTTAAAGTATCTTATTTTTTATGTGTTTTTAATGTTCAAGAATGATAATTATGCCTTGATAAGGCTAAATGACTTAAAAACTCCTGTAGATTGGGTTTATTACCTTTGGATATTCTTGTCTTTACCTGTCATAGCTATAATTTTTTTTTCAGCGCCCATTTATTATTCCTTCAAGATAAAAAACATCTTTTTCTTTGCAGGCGCGATAAGTGCAGTTTTAGTAGCTGAATATTTTTTATATACCTACCTGGCTTCCCAATCAGATTGGATGAACGGGGTTTATAACGGGATAATAAGCATCCTGTTATTCCTTCTGTTTTTCTACCGACATATTGTTGTAATCATTAACCGGCAAGCAAAGTAAGACCTGGAAGACCTCATATATAAATTTTAGCTAACGACAAACCTTCGGAATACCACATAAAATGCGAGTAGTTTTACGCGTTTTTAATTTTTTTGTTATCAAAAAAAGATGGTTTTTATTATCCGGATGGTTACACGCCTATGGTAAAATCTGCACGCTTAAGTCGTTTTTGAACACGGTTATCAGGGAAAGGGATCAGCGGATATTTTGATTTACTCATCAAGTTCTACCCGTTAGCTCAGTTAGTGGTATAGGAAATGCCAGATGCTATTTTTACTTTGACCTGTATACCGATCCCAACCTGTGTTACTAAAGTTATTCCTACTCTTTTATTCCAACTTTTACTGTTGAGTTTTCCTTATCAGTCTTACTAAACACTGCTTATGAAGCAAAAAATGGTTGTATGCCTGTTACTGGGTTTCTTATTGACCGGTGTCCATTCCTATGGCCAGTCGGTAGATTCCGTGTCAGATAAGCTGATCGGCTTCCCTTCCCGGCTATTGGGCAGGATAGAGTCGAAAACCACCAACCTCAATAAGCAACTTACAGAGCAGACGGAAAAATACCTGCAGAAAATGGCTAAGCGGGAGGAACGGTTGAAGAAGAAGCTCTATAAGATCGACTCCACAGCGGCAAAGGACCTGTTTGCTAACTCCGGAGAGCAATATGCGGCCCTGGCGCAGAAAATGCGGCAGGATACCGGTAGTAAGGGCCAGTCTTTCAGCGGGGAATATCAGCCTTATACGGATTCATTGCGGGGGACACTGAATTTTTTGCAGCAGAACCCGCAATTGTTGGGTAATGGCGGGGCGCCTACTTCGGGAGGAACAGGCCTCAATGCATCCGGAATGACCCAATTGCAAAGTTCGGCTGCCCAACTCCAGGCTTTGCAGGCAAAAATGCAGGATGCCGACCAGGCCAAGGCCTATATTCAACAGCGGAAGCAACAGATCGGGGATTATATCAACCAGCATGCTAATCTGGCGGGGATACTGGGTAAACAGTTCCAGGGATTAAAGCAGGACCAATTGTACTATAGCCAGCAGGTTCAGCAGTATAAAGAAATGCTGAACAATCCCGATCAGTTAGAGCAAAAGGCCTTGTCCCTACTCAACCAATTGCCCGCCTTTCAGAATTTCATGAAAAATAACTCGCAACTAGCGGGTCTGTTCAACCTGCCTGGCAATTACGGTTCGGCCCAGGGCCTTGTGGGACTGCAAACCCGTGACCAGGTAAACAACCTCATCCAGGGGCAGATTGCCGCTGGTGGTTCCGGGGGTGCAGCTGCCCTGCAATCTAATCTTCAATCGGCAGAGTCGCAACTGGATGGCTACAAGGACAAGCTGAGCAAACTGGGCGCAGGCAGCGGAGATATCGACATGCCCGATTTCAAGCCGAATGAGCAAAAGACAAAGACCTTCTGGAAGCGACTGGAATACGGCGCCAATTTCCAGACGACCCGGGACAACTACTATTTCCCTACGGTGACGGACCTGGGAGGTTCGTTGGGCTATAAGCTCAGTAATTCCAGCACGGTCGGGATCGGCGCGAGCTATAAGATAGGCTGGGGTAATGGGATCCGGCATATTGCCTTGTCCAGCCAGGGTGTAGGGTTACGTTCCTATATAGACGTTAAAATAAAGGGTAGCTTCTCCGCCACGGGAGGGCTGGAATACAACTATACTACACCTTTTACTTCTTACCAACAGATCCGGCTACTGAACTTATGGACAAAGAGCGGGCTGATCGGGGTGACCAAAACAGTATCGGTGAAGAGCCGGATGTTCAAAAAGACGAAGCTTAGCCTGCTCTGGGATTTTTTAAGCTATCAGCAGGTACCGAAGACACAGGCGGTGTTGTTCAGAGTCGGCTATACGTTCTAACATATACTTTTTATTAGGAATTAAACACAGTTTATGACCAGGTCGCATCATTATCTGAAGGCATTCTTTGCTAGCAATTTATTGTTTATTTTTTTACAGGGATGGGGGCAGGAGCCGTACCAACTCGCAAAAGTGATCCCTCCTTCCCCTACAGCAGCTTCTCTGGGAACCTATGGAGATTTTCAGATCGGTTATTATAACGGACTGCCGCAAATAAGTATTCCTGTTTATGACATAAAAACGAACAATAATGCTCTGAATATTCAATTACAATATGATGCTTCCGGCACCAGGATGGCGAATAATGGAAGTTGGGTGGGGTTGGGATGGTCTTTATCTGCAGGAGGCGTCATTACCCGGGTAACAAGAGGGCTGGATGATTTCCTCCCCAACAGCGTATTCACAGGATATTACAATGGAGGTGCGCTTCCTCCCAATACAGACGACAATGGCTACCTGGTCAATGCCAATTCCAATACATCGGACCTTGACTTCTTCGGAGGGGTCAAGGGCGGATCCAAGGATGGGGAGCCGGATGTCTTTTGCTACAATTTTGCCAATTATAGCGGAAAGTTCGTGTTGGGGAAAAGCATTGATGGCTCCATGTCCTATACCGCTGACCGGAACAACCTGAAAGTTCAATATATAAATGGCGGGTGGATTCTAACGAATTCATATGGTTACAAATATTATTTTAATACGAAAGAGGTCGAAGACAATTATTCTTTTTCTTCTACGGCTATGGAAATAGCTGACAACGCTCCCCTGAGTAGCTTTATATTGTCTCCGGATGATCCTTATATAACATCTGCCTGGTACCTGGATTCCATCGTCTCTCCTACTCATGAAGCTATCAGTTTTGTCTATTCAATAGGACAAAGCCTGAGCCTGGTCAGTAAATCAGAGACATTGTATACTCTTTTATCGATAGATGGCGGATGTACCGGGTCCGGATCCAGTACTCCGAGCTTCCCGGGGACCTATAAGCAGTATTATGATTCCCGTCAGTTAATCCATGACGTCGTTCTGAAGAAAATCACTTTCAGGAACGGGTCGGTCAATTTCGCTACTTCCGACAGGGAAGACATCGATTATGCGGATGTCAATCATAAACCGGCTAAATTAAGCACTATTACTATTAATGACGCCAATAGTCAGGCCATCAAACAATTCTCCTTTTATTACAGCTATTTTGGGATTGCTTTTCCCAGGCTCAAGCTGGATTCAATAGCAGAATCGGGCAGCGACGGAAGCCGGAAGCCTCCCTATGCCTTCAACTATTACAATCCGGATGATCTGCCCGCGAAAGATACCAAAGCCGTAGACCACTGGGGATATTATAATGGACAGACCGACAACCAGACCTTGCTGCCTTCTCAAACGCTCACCACGCCGGTGCAAAGGTACCTGGATGGAGGTAACCGCGACCCGGATACCACGAATCTTTATCCCAGGAACGGGGTATTATCTTCCATTACTTACCCGACAGGCGGGTACAGCAACTTCGATTATGAGCTGAATGATTATTCCAATCTCAGCGCCGATGAACAATATGTTCTGCAACCGACCAATGTATTTGTGATGGCAGGTATTTCCGACCAGCTCGATCACACGGTTAGCTTTGATTTGACGGAAACAACGACCGTCAATGTCCTCTTCAATTTCGATGATGGCTGTTCCTGTACGAATGGGCTTTGGGGTTATTCTTATGCGACGTTGCTTAAGGACGGACAGGCTTATGCCTCGTATACCAATAGCGCCGGAAATACCCAGGACGCTGTCAACGTAGTATTAGGTCCGGGGCATTACGGGCTGTACGTTACCTATGTAAACGGGTTCATTACTACGATGAGCGCCAGTTGGAACATAAAGATCCCCGTTGTTCAAAAAAAGGGAGGAGGATTGAGGATTAAGGCCATCAGAAGCTCAGATGGGGTCGGGAATACCACCGTAAAGAAATTTGATTATACCAACCAGGGGAAATCCACCGGCCGCCTAATGGATAAACCCAAATATGATTTCTATTTTACTGATGCCGAGACGGATTACCTGGAGGACCCGGGAGGATCCTTTCAATGTAATTATTCAGGTCTTTATTCGATCCGGACGTCGAATTCCATCTTTCCCTTTGGATTATCAGGGGGAGGCAGTCATGTCGCTTATGATAAAGTGACGGAAATAGAAGGGGAGAACGGGGAAAATGGCCGGACAGAACATTATTTTTATAATGGGGACGGTTGGTATGACGGAGATGCGTTGCCTGGTATACCCATACATGTCTCTCCGCTGAATGGAAAGGTGGCCAGCGAGATAACCTACAATGCTGCCGGTACCATGCTGGCGCGAAAGGATTATTCTTATAGTATTAACGAGACGTATTCCCTGAAAGGCCTGAAATTGTTCTCGGCGCCGTTCATATCGGGCAATAATTTTTTTATCAAATATTATGACAACCCTTCCAATTGGGTCGTACCTCTTTCCGAACGCGATGTTGTCTATTCGAATACGGACTCGCTCGTTACGACAAAGACATATTATTACACCAATACCGATAATAAAGAACTAAAGAGGAGCGAGCTGGTGAAGAGCGACGGCAGGACGTTGATCACCAAGTACAAGTACCCGGATGATTATTCTTCCGCCGGCAGTTCTTCTTTCGCGGCCCAGATGGTATCGGCGCATATGATCTCACCGGTAGTGGAGCAGCAGACCCTTGTGAGAGATGCCAGCTCAACAAAATTATTGTCGGGCCGTTTCACTGCCTATAGCCAGTTTAATGGAAGTTTTTATAAACCCTCGACCGTTTACAAGCTCTCGCTCGCGGGCCCCTCTGCAGATACGACAGAATCTTCTATCTCCGGTAGCAGCCAGATCTCCTTTCATACGGCTTATGAGCCGGATGTATATTTCGATCAGTATGATGCTGCCGGCGATCTTTCCTTATTGCATAAGGCCAGCGGGGCACAGGAAGCTTATATCTGGGATTATACTTCTACCCTCCCGGTAATTCATGCCATCAATGCTTCCAGCCAGGATGTCGCCTATACCAGTTTTGAAGCTGATGGCAGCGGGAATTGGACGATTGGCGCAGGCACGCTCAGTACATCCGGGGGAATAACCGGTAAGAACTACTATACGCTGTCATCCGGGGCCGCCATAAGCAAATCCGGGCTCAGTGCTGCAAAGAATTACTTCGTGACGTATTGGGCGAAAAATGGTCCGTTGACGATAAGCGGTACAACAGCCGTCAGCGGTCTGGTCAAAAGAGGATGGACCTTTTATCAACATACCTTACCGGCCGGTAGTACCTCGGTGTCTGTGACCGGAGCCGGCGTTGCACTCGATGAATTACGGTTATATCCTGTGGATGCTCAAATGAGCACGCTTACTTATACTCCATTGATCGGAGAGAGCGCTGCTTGCGCTGTGAACAATCTGATCACCTATTATGAATATGACGGGTTAGGCCGCCTGCTACGTATCAGGGATATAGACAGCAATATTGTAAAGCAATATGAGTATCAATACCAGGCGCCTGCTGTTTATTTCAATACAGCAAAAAGCGGGACCTACGCCCGGGCCTGCTCGACGGGGGGCACCGGCAGCACGGTGACGTATACGGTCGCGGCAGGGACCTATCGTTCCGGCATCAGTCAGGCGGATGCGGATGCCAAGGCTCAGAATGATATTACCACCAATGGGCAGAACTATGCCAATACGAACGGAACCTGCACTTTTTATAATACGAGTACGCCAAGTGGAACCTATACCCGCGCCTGCTCTCCAGGGGGTACCGGCAGTACGGTGACGTATACGGTAGCAGCAGGGACCTACGCTTCCACCATCAGCCAGGCGGATGCCAATCAACAGGCGACCAATGCCGTCACGGCGAACGGGCAGAATTATGCCAATGCACATGGGACCTGCACCTTCTATAATGTGGCGGAGAGCGGGACTTACACCTGCGCCTGCGGTACCGGCGGCACCGGCAGCGCTGTCACCTATACGGTGGCGGCGGGGACTTATAGTTCTACCGTCGATCAGACTACCGCCAATCAACTGGCGCTGAATGATGTCACGGCCAACGGGCAGAGTTATGCCAATGCGCACGGGACCTGTACCTACTATAATACGGCCCAAAGCGGGACTTATGCCCGCAGCAATTGCGGCTGTGTTTATACCGGCAGCTCCGTGACTTATACGGTGGCGGCTAATACCTACAGCTCTTCTGTGAGCCAGGCTGCGGCCAATCAACTGGCGACGAACGATGTCACTACGAACGGGCCAAATTATGCCAATGCGAACGGCACCTGTACGACTACCTGTACGGGCCCCTCCAAAAAAATAATCAATTGTGCCTGCCAGTTAGGAACATTGTATATCGTTTCGCAAACCCAGACCGGAAGCGGGACATCCTTAAAATGTATCACACAGTATGGTTACTCCTTTTCCGATGGAAGCTATCTGCTAGGTAACAGAACTACGACGAACGGACAATGTCCGCAGCAATAGAAGCAATTGGATAAAATTTTAAGACCTGATCATAATATTGTCTATATATGTCATTAAATAAATGGAAGATCTGCATAGCCCTGGCGGCAGCTACTTGTTTCTATAAAGATCTGTCTGCACAGGTGGCGCTCCCGGCGGCCTATGCCAATACGGTCAAAGTGAACTATGTCCGGGAATGGACGGCGACGGCTGCCGAGCAGAATCCGGCCGTCCTGGTGACCCGGCCACTGGCTGATGTGAAGCAGACCACCCGGTATTTTGATGGGCTGGGCCGGCCTTTGCAAACCGTCGTCAAGCAGATCAGCCCTTCGGGAAAAGATATGGTGACGCCTGTAGTGTATGATGCCTTCGGCCGGGAGCAGTACCAATACCTGCCCTTTGTCTCCAATACAGCCCAGGCTACTGATGTAGCGAATGACGGCAGCTTCAAGCTGGACCCCTTCCAGCAGCAGGCCGCCTTCTCGCAGACGCAATATCCGGGAGAGAGCTATTACTATGACCAGACCAACTATGAGGCGTCTCCGCTGAACAGGGTGCTTACCGCCTACTCTGCCGGTAACAGTTGGGTAAGGGATGGCCATGGCGTGTCCAGCCAGTATCTGGTCAATGCAGTCAGTGACAGCGTGCAGCTCTGGACGATTGCCAGTACGCCGGGCAGCCTGCCGGTGAGCGCCGGCGCTTACCCGGCCGGGCAGCTCTATAAAAATGTGACCGCAGATGAGCAGGGACACCAGGTGGTGGAATATAAAGACAAGGAAGGACATGTAGTGCTGAAGAAAGTACAACTGGCCGCCAGTCCCGGTACGGCCCACACCGGCTGGTTATGTACCTATTATGTGTACGATGACCTGGATAACCTCCGCAGTGTCCTGCAGCCGCGGGCTGTGGAACTGATCAATACGACGGCTGTCCACTGGGCCCTCACCCAGCCTATTGCCGATGAGCTCTGCTTCCGATATGAATATGACCAGCGGAAACGGATGATCGTCAGGAAGGTGCCCGGCGCCGGGGAAGAATGGATGGTCTATGACAGCCGCGACCGGCTGGTGCTCAGCCAGAATGGCTTCTTACGCCCGGCCCATCAATGGATATTCACTAAATACGATAGCCGGAACCGAACGGTCATGACGGGATTGTATACCGATAATACCTATACTTCACAGAGCGCCATGCAGGGCTATCTCACCACGCAGAACCTGGGCCTGTATGAGACCTATAGTGCGGCAACGGCACAATTTTACACGCTTGGCAACAGCTTTCCTGTCATTACCGATGCGACGAATGTCGAGCAATATACTTTTTACGATGACTATGCCTGGGCGGCCTGGTTTGGGTTTCCTACCGCCAAGGCCAATACCTATGACGGACAGTTTCCCGCTGCCAGTAATAGCAGCTATCCTTATCCCCAGGCGTTGACGCAGAACAAACAGACCCTGGGCATGCAGACAGGCACCTGGAACCGGATCATCAATAGTACCCACAGCGGCATCATCGTGGAAAACTTCTATGATGATAAGCAACGGATCATTCAGTCCCTGCAATACAATTATTCAGGAGGAACGGATACGATCACCAACGAGTATAGCTTCAGCGGGCAGGTCCTGCAATCGGTGATCAGGCATCAGAAAAGAGTCGGCAATCCGCAGACGCATGTCGTAACGACCACGATGAGCTATGATCCTGCGGGGCGGTTGTTGACCACCGGCAAGGCCATTAGCAG
>Ga0307511_10008118_pt1 | contig 10509 bp, 14 predicted proteins | sample 13_EM_MG_FD_200266 | JGI IMG/M metagenome (GOLD analysis project Ga0307511, IMG submission 200266) | Populus trichocarpa ectomycorrhiza microbial communities from riparian zone in the Pacific Northwest, United States - 13_EM | ecosystem: Host-associated > Plants > Roots > Unclassified | place... | reverse complement strand
CTTCTTTATTCATTTCTTATCTTCATGATGCACCATCACTTATCTCGTCGTTCGTTCATTCTTATCACATCGCTCGTTCATCCTTTCTTCACGACGTTCTCTTCATCACATGCTTGCTTGTCCACTTAGTCAGATGCTTACATGATCACGAACTTTAGTATATAAGTACGTACAATTGGTCTGATGTATTCCCCAGACTTTGTCAATCACAGTGTTCTCCCTCCTGACAGGCAGATCATTAGTGATTAACCCCTAGCCTCCCTTGTTCCCCTCTGCTCAGCCTCAGAGAAGCTTCCCCCTCCTTCTCTAGTGCCGAAACGCGTTACCTCGGCCTCTTTATTTTCATCTACCTGAACTACGGATATTCCGGAGCCGCAAGTTACACCAACACGTACGGGAGTGGTCTGTCTCGACCCACTCTGCGAATCCGCGGTTACCCCATAACTTCGTGTACCGAGAGTCATAGGAGACTAGCATCGGTTCAGTAGGCCTGTTGGCGAGGTCGGTTCTGACAATTCCATTGCCTCAACTGACAACACCTACGCTACGCTACTCGGAAACAATTCCAATTCAAACCCTTTTCATCCATTTGCCTCAAAAATTGATTGGGAGGTGGCAAAATGGGCGAAGCTGCAGGGTCCAAGTTCTACCTCACTTATGAATCTCCTGAAAATTGAGGGGGTGATGCCATTTCATCCTAACAGCTACCCAATTGGTTTTCTGATTCTGTTCCATTGCAGGTTCATGAAAGGCTGGGCCTCTCATACAAGACCCCACGCCAACTCAATCGCATGATCGACAGTCTACCTGGTCAAGGGAAATTCAAACGAGAGGAGGTGGTCATGGCTGGGGAGGCATTTGACATGTACTATCGTGACATCCTCACCTGCATTGAGGACCTGTTTGGGAAGCCTGAATTTGCGTCTTCGATGAAGTTCGCACCGGAGCGACACTATGCGGACGAAGATCAGACCCTTCGGATCTACTGTGACATCCACACTGGAAGGTGGTGGTGGGCAACTCAGGTATTTTTTTGATGCAGCATCAAATGTGTTCGTGAATCTCACCAAGACTGCAGATTGAGCTTGAAAAGGACCATCCTGGTGCAACGATCATACCACTTATTATCTCAACCGACAAAACCCAGCTTACCCTCTTCCGTAACAAATCTGCTTATCCTGTCTATCTCACAATCGGTAATATCCCAAAAGAGATACGACGGAAGCCATCCCTCCATGCTCAAACCCTGCTCGGCTACCTCCCTGCTACCCGGTTGGAACATATCCAAAACCAAAGCAGTCGCCGTCGTGCTCTTGCGAACCTGTTTCATGCGTGTATGCACAAGATCCTCCAGCCACTCGAATCAGTTGGGGTTATGGGCATCGAACTTGCAACTGGTGACGGCGTCGTTCATAGATGCCACCCCCTTCTCGCCATCTTCATTGGAGATTACCCTGAACAGTGTCTTGTCACATGCTCAAAGCACTGTCCACGGTGCCCGATCGCGAAGAATGAGCTTGGTGAAAATCACTGTTTCCCAGTGAGGGATCTCGATCCAATCCTCGAAGCCCTACATTCCCTCGAGGATGGTCCAACTGCATATGCCAAGGCTTGTGAGGCTGCTGGTATCAAACCAGTGGTTAAGCCCTTTTGGGAGAATCTCCCCTACGTTCACATCTTCCGATCAATTACCCCGGACATCCTACACCAACTTTACCAGGGCGTCATCAAACATATCATCTCATGGGTCTGCGATGCATTCGGTTCAGTGGAGATTGATGCTCGGTGCCGCCGTCTCCCTCCAAATCACAATATCCGCTTTTTTTCCAAGGGGATCACCACACTTTCCCGTGTCTCAGGCAAGGAGCATGCTGATATGTGCCGAATTCTCCTCGGTCTCGTCATTGACATGCGAACACTGCGGGGTACTTCAGCTATCCGCCTCGTCCGTGCTGTCCGCGGTGTTCTTGATTTTCTCTACATCGCACAATTCCCGTCACAGACCGAAGAAACTCTCACGCTTCTGACAGAATCCCTCTCTGCTTTCCACGATAACAAGGAGATCTTCAAAGAGCTTGGGATCCGTGACTCCTTTAACATCCCCAAGTTCCACGCCATGCAACACTACATGGAATCAATCCGAAACTTCGGGACTACTGACAATTACAACACGGAGTATACCGAGCGCCTCCACATTGACCTTGCAAAGGATGCCTACAAGGCGACAAACTTCAAAGATGAGTTCACACAAATGACACTGTGGCTGGAACGAAAGGAAAAGGTTATTCGTCATGGTGCTTTCATCGAATGGCGACTTTCCGGTAAACCCCTACCCCTTCCACCACCCACTCGTCACCCCCATATCCAGATGACCCGCAATCCAACGAAGACTGTGTCACTGACCAAGATCACATCTGACTATGGTGCACCTCTCTTCTCCGAGGCCCTCCAGATGGTCGTCGCGCATTATCAACATCCAACAGCCTCTCAGGCTCGTCTCAACTACGTTGCGCCAAAAATAGCGCTCCCGTTCATAAGCATCCCAGTGTATCACAAAATCAAATTCTGGAACCAAGATCCCTACCGTCGGTCTGATTGCTCTGATATCCTCGATGTTGCGCATGTTCGTCCTCGTCAAAAAGGCAAGCAAGGGTGGATCCCGGAGAGATTTGACACAGTTCTCGTCAACCCCGAGGAGGGCATTGATGACGTTGCAACTATCAGAGGTGCGTTGGCTCCCTCCTAATGTCGTGAGCCAAACAATGACCACGATCACAGGGTGCTCGATTGCTCAAGTCCGTGTGGTCTTTCAGTTCCCTGAGAATGCATCTGGTCTCCTCAACTGTGACCTTCCAAAGTGCCACTTTGCCTACGTGGAGTGGTTTTCGAAGATCAGTGGAACACCGGATCGAAACCACAAGATGTTCAAGATCACACGGCTCTTCCAGGATGGTCACCGTGTTGCGTCCATAATTCCACTTTCAAGAATCCGTAGAACCGTACATCTTCTTCCAAAGTTTGGCCAGACCGCCCCTCGTGATTGGACATCAAGCACGGTTCTCGAGAGGTGCAATACATTCTATCTAAATCAGCTCTCGGATAGACATTCGTACATAACCATTTGTTGAATGTTGTGTTCTCACTATTCACCTTTTACGCATGCGTTCACCACTTGGTGGAGTTACGACGAGGACACAAAAAAGGAGTACTAGCAAAACCAAAGTTCAATATTCTATAAATTTCTATCTCCGCCCTTCGGACCGATCACAGCGCCACAACTCTCCACCGTTCGTCCATGTACCCCACCAGAAACTACACATAACACTCAATGCGCTGTTCGTGGAAGTCGCGCTATTCTCAACAAACACAACCAGTTTCCTCACCGGCACATTGTGGAACAAGGACTCCCCCGATGGCCGTGCTCACAGGGTTTCCTCCGAGTCGCTCAGGACCCAACACTTTTACCCCACCCTCAGGGCAACTACATGTGACAGATCTCGCCGAATTTAGGATGGCTGTCACTGTTGCGCCTGACCATGGGGAGAGCAAGTCTGCTGTCCGCCCATAAGGTGTGTGTCGCCGGGTTGTCTCTGATATTGCTATCAGTTGGTTGGTTCGCCGTTGGTTCCACCTACAACATATGCGAACTTCACGCTCCCGCAGCCCAACTGAAAGTAAACCTACGACTGTTGTGGACTCCGACCATGAAAGCTTTGTCCGAACTCCCAATCCAGTTGTCTGGTCTGCCGTGTTCAAAGATTTGCACCGGCTGTCTGAGGGTTGAAACCTCGAGCTATCTCCTGAATGGGCTAAAGAGTCCCTTGACGACGACGGGGATGATATTCAAGAGGAGGAGCGAACGTGGCAAGACCCTTCCGCCCACAAGACGCGCGTCGCTGTTTCAAGCTGGATGAGTGATAGAGTTCCCAGGCGGAGGGTCATAAAGGTACATTGTCCGTTGTGTTGGACCGACCCCATTCGCTGAGACCCACAACAGATGCAGATCCCCAGTGATAGGTTTGACCCCGTGTCGTACCACACGCAACTCCCTGCAGCGAGTGCCTACCGCCCGCGGAGAAACACAACCGTGATCTCGTCCCACTATTCCTATCGACCATCCCCGACCACGACTCCCACGCGAAGAATGACCGACGCAAGTTGATATCATGGTTAACCCTGTTCTCCAAATTTTCCAATCCAAAGGTGCTGTACGCGACCGCGGACCTCCAGTCACTCTACACCACGCTCCTGTCTTACCCAGACAGATCCCTTCAACGACTTGCCTAGAAGTGCATATTCGTCTATCGTTCCCGCACCTCACCTCTCACCAAGATACCCTCACGGCACTTTTAGACGACACGGTGGAGAGACGAACTCACGAAACTCAATCTAGACGAGATTGATGATAGGAACCGACCGGAATTCATTCTCATCGACTCGCTAGAGGACTTCCTGAATGGTATAGAACCTGTGCCGAGCCTCGAGGACGACGAAGCATTGCCCAATCGGTATCCGGTGCCGCACCTCAAGCTAAAGTCCGAGTCTCCCATCGACGACTCTGTGCACAAGTCCGCCGCTTTCGATCTTGGGTGCGGTTCTTTCTTGGCAATCTTGGCATCGCCACCAGACAGTCTCAGCCACGACCCCCTCGACAGCCATGTTCATCTGGTGCGGTTTCCGTCGTCTTCCTCATTACTGGCAGTTCAACGATCGGATTCCTCTGAGTTCGAGACAACTCCCGAGCCTCTCCTCCACTCGCGCATTGATCAATCAGAGCCCCTCGAGGAAGATAGCGAAGGTGACAACGACATCGCAGCTGCAATCGAGTCCCGTTCTCCCCCGCGTAGTCTCAAGCTTTTCCCGCCCCAACACACGCAATCTCGTTTGGTGTCATCCGCGCCTTTACAAGGCAACTCGAGATCCTCCTCTGCTTCGCCTCCATCTTTTATCTCCTTTTCCACTCGTGCCTCATCCCTCTCTTCTTCTATTTTATTCTATTTCCATGCCCTGCTTCCGCTCTTCTTAATCCTTCTACACTACGTTCTACTGACATTTAATGCACCCAGTCCTTCCATGAGCCTCGGCTCGTTTTTTCCCCATGTTATACCCACCTACTTTGTTTCATCTTCTACTAGTTTGTTTCCCTATTCCCTGCCTCTTTCGAGTGCGTACTGAGCGGCGCTGACGTCTGTTTGATAGATCGTCTGGTGGTTACATCGCATATCCATTTACCCCCATTTTGCTTTCCCTTGCCATTTCTTCTAGTTCTCCTTCATTGTTCCCCACGTTGCAGGTTCTCGTCTCCCCACCCAGGACGTTCTCAGTCCATTTGGAGCCTTTCCCCGGTTCAAGGATCAACGAGTCGACGACCCACAGCGCGCGAACCGAAGATCTAGAAGTTCTCGAAGTGCGCGAAGTTCTCGAAGACACTACTGCAACGAAGGATCGCAATGACTCAGAACCCACCAGTTGGAGTGTGCAATCGACCCTACGACGCCCTCGCGAACCCGGCGAACTTCCTAGAGATGGACGCGTTGAGGTCGAAGAGCGGCTCAGCTCTAGCAACGGTCCTTCCAGCACGATCGGTCCGCCTCTTCTGCAGCGCGATTCAACAGCCCAAACGGTCTCTTCGAGTCCCCCGATCTCCCCTCATCCCCTTTTCGAGTTTGGTGTCACAGGTTTCGGGACTTCCGACCCTATTCCCAAGTCCTGGCGCCATCCTGTCGAAGCTGGTGTTTTCAAGTTGGAGATCAATCCCGGCCCAGCGGTTCTGCACAGTCTTGCCATTGCCTTTCCCGACGTGATACCCGCGGCACTTCGTCAAGTTCCACCTGTGCAAGGATGTTCTGCGAGGGTCAACAGCAAGGTCAACGTGGTAGCTGAAGATCTCGAGGAGGTCAACGATCAAACCAACGCTAGCAGATCTCAACTCGTCGGGACAAATTCTCTTCCCTGGAGACGAGAACCCAGGGGAACTTGAAGACTGGAGAGCGACGGGGGCAGTGATTTCCGCGTTTGGGAGGTGCAATGATGAAGAGCTTGGACTCTTCGTCGAGTTAATGCTCGGGTCCCTCCGCAGGGAGAATCTTATGGACGAGGAAGGGAAGTTCGTTACCGGACCAGTGCCAAAGTCGTTCTTGGAGCCCCAACAGGTTGGGTACCTGAGCCTACTTGAGGGTGTGTTGAGGAACCTGGGTTCTCGTCTCCTTTCCTTCTGGCCCGTCCTACTCAGCACTACCCTGGACATACTCGCCCACAGAGAAGAATGACATTGAAGCTCCAAAACGTGAGGAGGATGTAGGAGAGGGAGATGTCGAGGTGTCCACGAGCACTTCGAGGACATTCAAGACCATCAGGCAGCTATCGCTGAAACGATTCACCCAGTTCTGCAAATCTCCTGTGGATTTCGACATCTCCCCTCCACCACGTTTAAATCCATCGTAGGATCCGGGCACTACGTCGGTTTGGAGAGTGGTGTGGCGAGGGTCGACTCGGGAGTAGCACTCCGACGGACATTTTCTTGCCACTTGTCGGGAACTACATCGGCGCATGTGACTCCATCGACCACCACTTGGTCACGGAGCTATCAACACCACCGGTTCCATCGCCCGCTGCCTCGCGCGGGGCGCATACAACAACCTCATCCATTAGTACCTTCAAGTTCATTGGTGAAGCAGAAGGATGTGTCGGAACATGTCTATGTTCAAGTCATCGTCGCAATTTTGGATAATTTCCACTTCAATATGGACGAGTCTGTGGTCGTGGAGGGCTGTGCTGACGAGAACGTTAGCGTGGAAGAGCCGGATTTGAAGGAGGCGCAGGAGATTACGCGGATTGCAGATTCGGTACACTTACGGGTGGTTTCTGGGATGTGGCCTTTGCGATAGGGGCAGGGAGGAGCTGTAATGGCATGGGAACCCCACAGATATGAACGCGACTGGCAGCGGCTCACTAACGGGGTCAAAGTCAAGTTGTCGTCGGAAAATAACTGTTTTTAAACCACTCAGGCTATTCGTATGAGAAATTTACTCTCATTTTCATTAAATAACCACTCAGTGACTACCGTTTTGGTCATTGTGGCTCGATGATCGGTCCTTAACCAAAAATGATCGATTCGGGTTTTTCCTGATGTCCTGTTTGCTGTTGTCGTCCATGTTGAGGTGGGTCGGGATTTATGAGGAAAACCGTCGAGGCAGAAGCAGTTGCTGGAACTGGGCGGACCAGGGAGAGACCATTGTATATATACCACCTCTACTCGATTATTGATAGCCTTGGAAGGATAGCAGTAAATTAAGTAGTCGAGCGCTTGCATAGTACAACGAGGCAACCTGCAGGTGGTGCAATCGCTGCCTGCAGGTTGCCTCGTGGTATGCAAGCGCTCCGACGGCGACTATTGTTGTATGTCCTTCTCGCCTATGCCGCGGCACAACCACCTTGAGGCGCACCTGGGTGTGCCTTTGAACGGGGCGTCTCGAGCTCGCCCGTCCGAAGACTCTCTCACTTGGTGTTGGAAAGATCATATACACTTACGATGTCGTACCCCTAACACATATGTAGCGCTGCATGACTGCCCCAGCTTCCCTTAATCCCTGAGTGAAATCCTCAAGGGATCTGGACCACATCGTGTGGTACTTCAATGTTCGATGTTCGAGAAACGAATTATATGAATATTCAAGCGTCGAGACAGAAAGTGTAGGCAGGATCCTCCAGGCCCGACGTCAATTCGAGGTGCACCGTGCAGCCTCCTGACAATGTAGCAAACTATCAATGGCTGGGCATTTTTCCACGACAGCATCGGTTCGGTGGTAGGCCTATCAGCGCCAAAACGCCGTAGCGCAGATAATCATAGTACAACTACCAATACCACCCCCCTTACCGTCGCGGTCTGCAGATTGGTGGCTACAACGTATCTCGCCCGAGGACGGGACGTTGACATCCGATTCACAACTCTCCCTATAACACTCAGATCGGGTTCAAAGGCGGAGGGTGTTATTGCTGTACAACCTCATACCCTTCCTTCATCTCTCCAAGCGCGATCCTCAACCCCGCCCACACGCAATCCATCAACGCCGCCCCATTCGCAACCCCGAATACCAACGTCGACGCATAAAAGAAGTTCGCGTTGCCCGTCCCTTGACTCAACCACAAATGGTTGAACAGCGGAAGGAGCAGAAAGGCGTGTAGGTGGATGAGCGATGTCACGATCGGGTACCGGAGATCTAATGAGTGAGGGTGAACAAGCTGGGAAACGCGGTAGGAGATCTGTGCCTACATGGGAGTATCTCTGGGAAAATTGACACCATGGTGAAGAACAAACCCGGGTCTGAGAACGTTGGGTATGCCTTGAGGGTACCAAGGACGCCAGTTAGTATGAAACCCGCATACAGCGGGTCATACTGGAACTTGATGCAGACGGGAGCAATGTAGATCAGTAAGTGGACCTAACTCGACATCAGCAATTGTTTTTGCACGCTAGAATCGTCGGAGTACCGAGAACGCCATCAAGAAGAATGGACGGAAGTGATCGAACATCTCAGTGAAGAAATACCACCACAGTCCAGGGTTCGGGGTCAGATCAGGGAGCGCGAGTCTGTTGAGAAGTGAGCCTGAGTCGACCAAGTGTGAGAAGAGGAACGTCAAAAACACACTCGACGAACCACGTCTGCCATATCCACTGGAATCCTCCGGAAACTAACGTCGAAATCAGGCTCAGGGCCGCGAAGTGGACAGTAAATTCGAGGGCAATGGTTCTCCCTTTCTTGAAGTCGATAGAGATCGGCTTTGGGTTGGCCAACCCAGACTTAGGCTGACCAAGCAACAGCATTATCACCGGTAGCACCAATAAGACTGATGATAGGGAGACGTGGACGAGCGCCGCAAGACAAAATAGCGCAGGCGAAGGCTTTCCTGGTCGGTAGATGAGCTGTTATTGAACCTACTCCCAGCCCGACGTTGACTGACCACGTGCAGCGAACATGATGCTCAGCAGGTGCAAGGCGTTCGATATTGATGAGGTCGAGAACGCCAACGATGGAAGGAGAAGGTATGGGTTGAACAAGTAGCTGACGGGAAGAAAACAGCAACGTGAACTCCCCGACGCTGATGATGAGGTAGAAGACGTACGAAGCAGCGACAAGGGTGACCCTCTTGCTCTTACTCGCACCACTCCTCGCTCTCCAAGTCTCAACGAGAGCGTACGCGCCAACCGCATCGACCAGCGTCCAAACCACCGGACTTGACACTCGATTTAGCGGAACGAGAGTCGAAAATATCGACAAGTAAAGGGGAGACTGCGACGGGTTCAAGAGGAAGGGAGGGAAGGGAGAACATAGCGGTTGAGAGCAAAGTTGGTTGGGGAAAGGTTGGTCGATCGAACCTGGTAAAATACTCCTCCCGAATATGGGTCAACCCCATTCTTGAAGAGATAGATCCCTTCGTGCACTGTCACGGCAAAAGGTCAACCGGGTTCAAATCCGAACGTTTGGGAGACGGTTACGTCGTAGGTTTGAAGTCAAGGGCGAGGATAGTAAGTGGTCGTATCTGAGCTGGTCTGGTAGGGGTGCAAACGACAGCAGTAACCGCGCAGCGACGAGACCGCAGAAAGCCAAATCGACGCCCATGCCTCCGGTTAGCGGTCGGTGAGGTCGGTGGTGGATGTCGTCGGAGATTCGTGTCGATCACTTGTCCCCGGTACGCGTGATCGTCACCTCTCATTCTCGGCTCTCGTCTCAGATTTGCACCTCACGATTGAGTCTTACCCCGACCACGACTTTACTACGTCGCACACCTCAGGCTTCGGGACAAAACATGGCAGAATCTGGAATCGGAATCCCCATTTCAACGGTCAAACTACACAAACCGTATTTTACTCCTCAGCAGGTCCAGGACTTGTGCGAAAAGACGCGAGGGAAGCTGTCGGTCTCGCAGGAAGAGAAGGTGCGGCAACAAGCGTGCACGTTCATTGAAGCCGTAGGAGCGAAGATTGGATTGTAAGTGCGTCCTTAACGATGTGTTTTCCCTCGTTGGGTCGCATGTCTCACCCCCGTGTCTTACAGCCCCAGGAAGACGATTGCCACGGCGCAGAGTCTGTACCACAGGTTCCACCTGTTCTTTCCGAGGAAGGATTTTAACTCATGGGTGGGTGTCATCCCCACCGTCCAGCTCTGACTCCCTCGAACTAACCAACTGTAGGATGTTTGCCTCGCTGCCCTCTACGTCTCTACGAAAATGCACGACACCCTCAAGAAACCCAAGGACATCCTGACAGCTTCTTACGCCGTCAGATTCCCCGAGAAAGCCCTCAAGTCCAAGACGCTCGTCAGGGAAGTGGACGTGGATCCTCAGGTGTGTCAGTCCTCCTCTGACTCTAATGGGGCTCAACGAGTTGACATACCCAGACCCTAGAATCCGACAGACAGAGGTTGCTCGCCATTGAAAGATTGATTCTGGAGACAATATGCTTCAACTTCACGTCGAAAATGCCCTTTCCGTTCGCCATAAAGTTTGGGA
>Ga0307511_10008114_pt1 | contig 10512 bp, 8 predicted proteins | sample 13_EM_MG_FD_200266 | JGI IMG/M metagenome (GOLD analysis project Ga0307511, IMG submission 200266) | Populus trichocarpa ectomycorrhiza microbial communities from riparian zone in the Pacific Northwest, United States - 13_EM | ecosystem: Host-associated > Plants > Roots > Unclassified | place... | reverse complement strand
CGTCTCGGTTCACGAAAACCTTCCCCACGAAGTGGAACACCCCACTTGCCGACTCCAGATACCCAGAATCTCCCAAGTCAAGACGCCACGGCGCGTTCCAACCCCACCCCTCCAAAACGCGAACACCCGAATCTACAACTACACCTCCACATCTCGTGGGAATCGAATTTACGGCTCACATTGGCCACCTCCCTGTTGATAAACTATCCTTCACCGATGTTCATGTCCCTCCCCATCAAACTATCGATCACCGGGCTGGTATTCGACGGTCAACTTGCGGTGGCTTACCAAGGCGAGAAGAGGCGGGTTCATCTCTGCATTCTTGATGAACTCGATCCATACGTTCCCAGCGCGCCATACCGGAACCGGGACTCTGGAGTGTTGAGGGACAAATCAAATCTCAATTCCCCCGCCGCCATGTCTTCACCTCAAAGCCTGGAGGACTTGACCTCAAACCCCTCTCCTGCGCCATCGCCGCTAGATCCGCGACCACGGACGGTTCCGCTCTCACACCGAATGTCGGAAGACTCGATCATACGAGAGGACAGCGAGAGGAACGAGAAACCGCTCCCGATAGGACAAAGGCTTCTCCCGAACATCTACATAGAGAGTGAGATTGGTCAGGTGGATAAGCATGTGTTGAAGAATGTGACGAGGGTTGAGAGGTTTATCCAGGACGTGATCAGGAAGAGCATTGTCGAGGAGCTGGTGTTTCCGAACTTTCATACTTTGATCCTAGGAGAAGGATCGTAGGTGTATTCTGTCATCTGTGAATCACTCGTAGTCACCAGCGGAATAGCCCAGCTGTGGTTAACGACCGGTCGCCTGTTGTTTTGGGAGGACGGATGTGCCCACACGCCGACTTCCACTGCTCGTGCCACGTGTACGTACATAATAGCACGAATCGTTCAATGCAATACCTGCTCCAGAATGTGAACTCCCGACCCACTCAGGTATACGACACCATATCCGACTTCAAGCCCTCTTCGCGGCCTTTCGACCGAAGTATATTCAAAGCTATCCCGCCACCTGGAGCATCGCGGTCCTGAACACCAGCAAATCTTGCTCCACTCAATACAGTTGGATCGCCAAGGGTCCACTGGTCCCCTTGCGAAGTCGCGGCTTTCTTTAGCGAGAGCATTATCCGCGAAACCATCACCGGGAGATATCTAACATGTTGTTGAGTCAGCCCCTAGTGCCCCCAGGAAATGAAGAAATAGGTTAGGCGTACACGACGTTTCCCCTGTTCCACGGAGAATAACTCAGTGAATAAACGAAGGAGACAGGTTGTGTTATCACTTACTCTGCGGGGAGTAGTTTGACCGAAGGCTATATATAAAGGTCTTAGCAAACGAGAATACAAAGCGACGTTGTAAGGTCCTCACGCTTCCGAATACTAGAGTCAGGATGAGCAAGAAGTGCGAAGTGAAAATAACCAGGAAGTAGAGCGTTGCGTCTTCCGCCATGATTTTGAGCAGATTTGGCAGCTTGGATCGGTATGAACCCGACTTTAACGCAAGATAAACGATGAACAAGAAGGCAAGAAGGTCTGTGAGACGATCAGTGTCGGTCTTTCGCGCCAGATGAAAGGCGTAGGCGTAGGTGGGGACTCGTACCGTAAAGTAGAGATATGGCGGTAAATCCGATTTCCAAAGACAGATGTTGCTTGAAAATACAACTCCTGAAAGTCCAGAGCGGGATTGGTATGATCGGTTCCCCTGAATAAGATAAGCAAGTAGGTACAAATAGCAAGTGACATCACTCAATCCGAAGCTCACCTCCTTCCACTGCTGAAGTCGCAGTTAAGTATATTCCAAGAGCGAGCTGCGATACCGTTATCACACCAAAACATGTGGCGATCATGCGATTCTTCGCTGAAATGGCATATATCCTGTTTCACTCAATCACTCCCTGCGTACTACCGTCCCGAATCAGAAGGGACGGACCTCAATGTCAGAGCAAATTGAGCGAGTAGTGTACACCCCGTGAAGGCGAGGATGGGAATAAACGCAGTATTATCGCATCTGTATGACCCGGGGGCATGTGAGAAACCTTGTGGTTCGAGGTATTGGAATATGGTCGTACGCCTGGGACCCGTTTCACCAGTAAGTCTGATAAACAAAATACCTTGATTTACAATACTACTCACCCGTTGCGACATTTGTGGGAGCCAAGAAACTGCGACGCGGTTGGTAATGGTCGATTCGTATGCCAGAAGGAGATGACGGTCTCACTCACAGACCAACACATAGAACTGGTACGCCATCGGCAAATACCTGTTCTACATCGCTTGTTCAGAAGGGAAGGCATTTTCTGCAGGGGACGTACCGCAAGGAAAAATGCAAACACTGCCTCGTTGTCAGCGAATCCTAGAATAAAGGTCTGCACTCCTGCGTACCCCATGATTTCTTCCCGGACCAAGCGTATTCGACCTTTTCACAGAGATAAGTCTAGCAGGGGGTGATGCTGGTGGCATTGCTTACCTCATCGCTCAGTGTCAACAGATAGTCGTAGAAAAAGACGACGTTGGTCGCAAACGCATAATACTGATCATAATTCCTCACTCCGGACCGCATGGACGACAAGTATCGATACCTACCTGCACTGCAGTTCTGAGAGTTTTGGGAGCCGAAGGTTAGGAAAAGCTCATGAAGCAACGGGAGGATACTCACAGCGCGTTGCCGACCTCAACGATTTCCTTCAATATATCGGAAGACATACAGGGCACGGGAGAGACCTCGCTCGCCCGCCAACATGGGGGGTGGCTCTTTATGTAAAGCTTCAACGGAAACCTCTGAGCGCTACGCGAACCCGCCCTGGATCCACCAATCTGGCGGGGTCGTTTAATTCGCGTGCTTAATTTCCAGGCAGACCCGCGCTGCCCCTTCGAGAGCGCCGTTCGCCGGACTGGGGAATCCTGACCCTGGTGGACCGAACCTTACGGTACTTACGTGGTCGAGTGCGGGGCGTAACCCTGGAAACGTCCGCGGAGTAGGCCACATTAGGATTCTTGGCCGTCCCGCAATGAGTTCTCGGTGTCCTCGGGCGATATCGTGATTGCCATCGAGATGGGGGGGGCAAGATGTCGCCAAGCCCCGGTCACCTAAAACCACGACCAGAGAATATCAATCCTCCAGCTCATTCCAAGCAAACGTGCACAAAAGGACTCCAGGGGCGGGGAGAAGTGGTGTCAGCAAACCCTCCAGTCACGCCGTGCCATTATAAGCGAGCTTGCCACCTCGCTTGAGGGATCCCGAAGGGCAAAAGAACACCTCGTGTCTTTTCGAGGCGTGGGTGCCTGTCACGTCTCCAGGGAGTCTGGTTTCGTCAGGCACGATGCGTCCTCGTTCAGGCAAAAAGAGAAACGGTTGACCACCGTGCGAGCGTCGATCGGGTAGTAGGCACGAAATCGGAATAGACGGTGTTGTCGAGGGTGGTTATCTGGAACGGTCGAAAATGCGTATTTCCATTCTGGTAGGGTTCCGGTACCCGAGCTTTGCTCCTTGATATCCGAAGGCCCCCTCCATGCTGATCATACAGGCAAATAGTCGCTCTGCTTGAGTTTCACCGTAGCTCGTCCCCCACTTCCCATCCATCATCGAATTATCATTTACGACATCACGCCGAACTTCAAGCCCCCTTCACGGCCTTTCGACCGAAATGTTTCCAGAGCCATCCCGTCACCTGTAGTATCATGACCCCGATCACTAGCGAATCTCACACCGGTGAATGTGGTTGGTTCCCCAAGGCTCCATTGATCTTCTTCCGAGATAGCGGCCTTCTTCAGTGAAAGCATAATCCGCGAAATCATCACCGGGAGATACCTAGCATGTGATTCAGCCCATACCACTCTGGGAAACGAAGAAACGGGTTAGGCGTACACGACATTTCCGCTGTTTCGTGAAGATCGTGAAGAGTGAATTAGCAAACAAGCGAAAGAGACAGGTTGCGCTGTCACTTACACTGCGGGGAGTAGTTTGACCGAAGGCTGTAAAGGCTTCAGCAAGCGAGAAGAGAAACGGAGCGGCGTGATAATGTCCTCACAGCTCCGAATATCAGAGTCAGCTCGAGCAGGAGGTGTGAGGTGAATATAACCAGGAAATAGAGCGTCGCGTCTTCCGCCATGATTTTGAGCAGGTTTGGCAACCCGGATCGGTACAAGCCCGACTTGAAGGCAAGATAAATAATGAACAAGAAGGCAAGAAGGTCTGCGAGAGAATCAGCCCCGATATGTCCCGCCAGGCGAAGGCGTGAGGGAGGAAGATCTTCGTACCGTAAAATAGGGATGTACCGGTATATCCGATTTCCACAGACAGTTGTGGCTTGAAAAAGCAAATATTATAAGCCACGAGTGGGATTGGTATGGTCTGTTCCGCTGGGGGGACAAGTAGATAGGCACAAATAACAAGCACAACTTGGTCCGAGACTCACCTCCTGCCAATGCCGAAGACATAGTTAAATACATTCCGAGAGCGAACTGTGATAGCGTTATCACACCAAAGCACGCGGCAATCATGCGATTCTTCGCTGAAATGGCATATATTCTATTTCGTTCAATCATTCCCAACATGCAATACTCGCAAATCAGAAGATACGGACCTCAACGTTAGAGCAATTTGAGCGAACAGGGTACACCCCGTGAACGCCAGGATGGGAAGATATGCGGTGTCATCGCATCTGTATGGGGCATGTGAGAAACCTTTCGGTTTGAGGTATCGGAATGTGGCCGTACGCCTAGGACCCGTCCCACCGATAAATCTGTCAAACAAAATGCCTAGATTGACGGTACTACTTACCCGTTGCGACATTTGTGGGAGCCGAGCCACTGCGATACGGTTGGTAAAGGTCAATTTCAGATCCCAGAAGGGGGCAACGATCCCACTCACGGACCAACACCCAAAACTGGTATATCATGGGGAAGTATCTGTTCTGCATCCACCGTTCAGAGTGGAAAAGTATTCGTTGCAGATGACGTACCAGAATGAAAAGCACGAAAACTATCTTATCGTCAGCGGATTCCGCAATGCGGGTCTGCCCTCTGCGTACCCCATGATTTCTTCCCGGACCAAGCGTACTTGACCTTCCACAGAGATAAGCCTACCGGGAGATAATTCTGGTTGCATGGCTTACCTCATCTCCCAGGGTTAACAGGTAGTCGTAGAAAAAGAGTGTGGTGGTGCCAATCGTGTAATACTGGTCACAGTTCCTCACTCCGAGCCGCACGGATGACAAATATCAATGCCCACCTGCAATGCGTTTCTGGGAGTTTTGGGAACCGAAGGTTAGGAAAAACTCATGAGAGGACGAGAGGACGCTCACAGTGCGTTCCCGACGTCGACGATCTCCTTCACTATATCGAAAGACATGGAAGTCACGGGAGAGACCTTGCTCACCCGCCGACGTGGGGTGGCTCTTATACAGAAACCCTTGGCGCTACGGGCGGCGCAAACCCCGTTTTGGGGCCGTCAATTTGGTCAGGCATTTTGGTTCGCGTATCTAGTCTCTCGGAGACCCACCTTGTTCATTTCCACCTCCAAAGTCCCCGAGAGGGCCGTTCTCCGGGCTAAGAAGTCCAGGGCCTCGCGGACCATTGCACGTAAAGTTCCAGGGATCCGACATGCGCAATCGACACGGTGTAGGTCAGGGGTAAGTTCAGCCTCGGACCTTACGGTCGCGCTAGGGGGATGGGACACAGCTCGGCAACTCCGGCGGAGCGGACTACATTGAGGCGCTCGACTACATAACTAGCCGGCCCGCGCCGAATTCTCAATGACCTCAGTCGGCATCACGATTGTAGATGGGAGGCCGAAAAGGCCGGCGCCGATCGCCGGTTACCCTCAACTCATGACCGGAGAATGTCAATATCCCCGAGCTCATTCCTCATCTCAGGATCGGTGGACCACACCCAATGATAAGTAAACGTGTACAAAACAACTCCAAGGGCGGGAAGAAGCGAAGCAAACCCCCTATCGCTTGACGGTGCCGTGGGATTATAAGCGAGCTTGTCAGTTCGCTTGAGGGTTCCGAGCTGGGGGAGGGTCAGGGGGGCAAAACAGCACCTCAGTTGAAATGGCGGATCTTCCCCCCCGGTTTCCTGTCCGAGACGCAGGAGCCTGTCGCGTCTCCGGGGAATCGGGTTTCGTCAGGTACGGAACATCCTCGTCCAGGTAAACAGAGAAGTGGATGACCGTAGCGTCGCGACTCCAGATGCGCGGCTTGGGGGCAACGATCTGACAAGAGAAACGAGAAGTTTCGTCGTTCTTAACCGCACGCCGGATCGAGAGAGGTACCACTCCTGACAACTTCCCGACGCCAGTTATGTAACTAGTGTTGAAACCACCAAGCATGGCCGGTCGGATGCAACCGGCTGAACGCCACCTCGCAAAAGGAGGTGACCCTAAACCGGAGCAGGAATGGACACCGGTGGGCTTTGGCGCATCTCAATTGAAGGTGTTCAATTATGTCATCGCTTCCCCCTCTGCTCCATGATGGCTTCCGTGTTCCTTTCGGGGGGTTCTGCTCTTCCTATGTACAACGACTGAGAGGCCGGGAACGACGTTACGCGATCCTGAGAGAAAGGGAGTGTGACGAGGCGAACATGAAGGGTGACGAGGGCTCTATCTTTCCAGCGGTTAGATGCTAACCACGACACGGACACAATCCAAGAATCCTTAACTTGGTCGCTGAGCATCGGCGTGTATCAAACCAATTCCGTTCGCTTGAGGAATAACAAGCATCCGACACTCTGGCACCTAGGTCCAGAATGGAATGGCCCAGTCATTGAATCGGCTGTAGGCATCTGGTGAACCGGCCCGTTCCCATTTCCGTGCGCCCTCCAAAGACAGTGTAGGGGCTCCTACCGTTGAGACGTGGCGACCGCCCAAGATTGTAAAGTGGAAACAGAGTCTCTCGTACCCACGAAGTACAATGCGACCCAGATGATGAAAAATAAAGTGAATCTCGGCGGGGGGTTAACTTTCAGTGGACTCTGCCATGGAGAGCAATTACGGGCGCACCCAGAAACACAGGGCGCATGTCTGGGAACCACCGGTAGAAGGTTAGGTCAGCCCAAGGAGAGAATCGGTAAAATACTCGGAAGGCGTTGAAGGCGGTTTTGGGGACTTGCTTTCCTGGGTGTCTGGCGAGAGTGGCGGAGGGAATCCGAGGCAGCAGGAACTAAAAAGCACAGCCAGAAGCGACGGCCGGACACCTCAAAGTCTGCCTCGGCGCGGAAGAGGGAGAACGAAGATGTAAGGGCTGATTGAAGTGGATCTGGAACTCCCACTCATCCACATCCTGGGAGAAGGGGTTTCAAAGAGCACTCATTTGGGACCAACATAACGTGACGCTACCGATTTGTAAGCGGCCACGAAGGGGCTATTTCGCCGTCCATGGTTGTTGGTAACGCATTTGTTTCGAACTCGGACGGCAAATAGTTGAGGAGGGGAGTCCTTCCGGCAGGAGAGGCTTTTGCTATTTATCACTTTAGCTTGAGACCTCATTCAGATACATTACAGTCTGGCGGAAGTCGTGGTGTAACGAGCAGGCTGGCCCCTGCCGTGACAGTTAAACCGATGGCCAACTAACCCGAGTCAGCGTGAGGAAAAGTGCAAAACTGTCGCTTAACTCCGAACGCCCGTCTGGTATGGAGCAACTCAGACATCGGACGGGGGCATGGTGATGGGCATGTGCACGCCAGTTTGGCATGAGGGCTCTCGTTGGTTCGGGATAAACTCATCAAACTACACGGCGTGAGATTGTACACGGAGCTTTGGGGAGCTTGAAATGGGTTCAACTACCAGAATCTAGATGATAAAAAGCAATGCGAATCGTTATGAAGGAGGAGTGCCCACTGCCACTGTTTGCGCCACACTCGGAGGGACGTACGTGGCAACACAGGATAGGACACGGTACTTTATGCCCCGGGAATAGCACGAGTCGTTCAATGTAATATTTGTCCCACGATGTCAGATCGCTCGGGTCTCAACGAACCCACACCGGTAAACAGTGGTCGTCCTTGATTAATTGATTCCCTACCACCTCGACTCGACCCTCGTTGCCCGCGTGCCACCATCTACGACATCACGTCCAGCTTCAAGCCCCTTCACGACCTTTCGACCGAAATGTTTCCAGAGCTATCACATCGCCTGTAGTATCATGAACCCGATCAGGAGCAAATCTCACACCGGTGAACGTGGTTGGCTCCCCAAGGCTCCATTGATCTCCTTGCGAAGCAGCGGCTTTCTTTAGCGAGAGCATTATCCGCGTAATCATCACCGGGAGATACCTAACATGTGGTTCAGACACTACAGCTCTGGGAAACGAAGAAGCAGGCTAGACGTACACAACATTTCCGCTATTTCGTGGAGAGTGGATCAGCAAACAAGCGAAAGAGACAGGTTACGGTATTACTTACACTGCGGGGAGTAGTTTAACCGAAGGCTGTAAAGGTATCAGCAAGCGAGAAGAGAAACGGAGTGATGTGATGATGTCCTCACAGCTCCGAATATCAGAGTCAGTTCGAGCACGAGGTGTGAGGTGAATATAACCAGGAAATAGAGCGTCGCGTCTTCCGCCATGATTTTGAGCAGGCTGGGCAGCCCGGATCGGAATGAGCCCGACTTGAGAGCAAGATAAATAATGAACAAGAAGGCAAGAAGGTCTGCGAGAGAATCAGGCCCGATATGTCCCGCCAGAAAGCATGGGGGGGGGGGAGATCTTCGTACCGTAAAATAGGGATGTGCCAGTAAATCCGATTTCTACAGACAGTTGTGGCTTGAAAAAGCAAATATTATAAGCCAGGATAGGGATTGGTATAGTCGGTTCCGCTGGGGGGACAAGTAGATAGGCACAAATCGCAGGCACAACTTGATCCGAGACCTACCTCCTGCAAGCGCTGAAGACACCGTTATGTACATTCCCAGAGCGAACTGCGATACCGTTATCACACCGAAGCACGCGGCGATCATGCGATTCTTCCCTGAAATGGCATATATCCTGTTTCATTCAATCACTCCCAGCACGCAACCGCCCCGAACCAGAAGGTACGGACCTCAACGTTAGAGCAATTTGAGCGAACAGGGTACACCCCGTGAACGCCAGGATGGGAAGATATGCGGTGTCATCGCATCTGTATGGGGCATGTGAGAAACCTTTCGGTTTGAGGTATCGGAATGTGGCCGTACGCCTAGGACCCGTCCCACCGATAAATCTGTCAAACAAAATGCCTAGATTGACGGTACTACTTACCCGTTGCGACATTTGTGGGAGCCGAGCCACTGCGATACGGTTGGTAAAGGTCGATTTCATATCCCAGAAGGGGGCGACGATCTCACTCACAGACCAACACCCAAAACTGGTACAACATCGGCAAATACCTGTTCTGCATTCCCCGTTCAGAGTGGAAAAGTATTCGTAGCAGGTGACGTACCAGAATGAAGAGCGCGAAAACTATCTTATCGTCAGCGGATTCCGTATTGCGGGTCTGCCCTCCGCGTACCCCATGATTTCTTCCCGGACCAAGCGTATTCGACCTTTCACAGAGATAAGTATAGCGGGAGGTGACGCCGGTTGCGTGGCTTACCTCATCTCCCAGGGTTAACAGGTAGTCGTAGAAAAAGAGTGTGGTGGTGCCAATCGTATAATACTGGTCGCAGTTCCTCACTCCGAGCCGCGCGAACGACGAATATCGATACCCACCTGTAGCGCGTTTCTGGGAGTTTTTGGAACCGAAGGTTAGGAAAAACTCATAAGATGACGAGAGGACACTCACAGCGCGTTCCCGACATCGACAATCTCCTTCACTATATCGAAAGACATGGAGGTCACGGGAGAGACCTTGCTCACCCGCCGACGTGGGGGGGGGGCGGCTCTTGAACAGAAACCCTCGGCGCTACGAGCGGCGCAAACCCCGTTTTGGGGCCGCCAATCCAGTCGGGCAGTTTGATTTGCCTACCTAGTGTTCCGGAGATCCGCCCTGTTCATTCCACCTCCAAAGTCCCCAAGGGCGCCGTTCTCCGGGCTAAGAAATACTGGCCCTGGCGGACAATTGCACGTTAAGTTCCAGGGATCCGACATACGACGTTAGGAGCAACCGACACGGCGTGGGTCAGAGGTAAGTTCACCCTTGGATCCTCCGGTCGCGGTGGGGGGGACGCCGGGACGGGACGCAGGCCAGTACATTGAGGCCCTCAGGCCTCGACTATGTAACTAGCCGGCCCGTGCCGAATTCTCAATAACCTCAGTTGGCATAGACGGGAGGCCGAAAGGCCGCCGATCACCGGTCACCTCAAATCACTGATGTCAATATCACCGAGCCCATTCCTCATCTCGGGATCGCTGGGCTGCCCGATGACAAGTAAACATGTACAAAACAACTCCAGGGGTGGGAAGAAGCGAAGCAAACATCCAGTCACGCTTGAGCACGCGCACAGTATTTCCAGTATTCCTCGATCGAAATTGAGGCGGGTGTGTGAGAAGAGCAAAAAGAAGCCAGCGGAATCGAGAAGCAAT
>Ga0307511_10008113_pt1 | contig 10513 bp, 8 predicted proteins | sample 13_EM_MG_FD_200266 | JGI IMG/M metagenome (GOLD analysis project Ga0307511, IMG submission 200266) | Populus trichocarpa ectomycorrhiza microbial communities from riparian zone in the Pacific Northwest, United States - 13_EM | ecosystem: Host-associated > Plants > Roots > Unclassified | place... | reverse complement strand
CTGGTCGGCGACGTCAAGACCATCCGCGGGCTGATGCCCGACTCCGAGGCCGCGAAAGCGGGCCTGCGCGACGGTGACGTGGTGACCGTCTCGGTGGCGATGGATTCGGTGCAGGGCGATCCCACCCGAACGCTGACCCTGAAGGTCACCCGCGACGGCAAGACGTTCCCGATCACCTACCTGCCGCGCGGCGAAACGGTCGAGGCGTACCAGTGGGCCCGCGTCCCCGGCGTCCCGGACGCGAAGTGCGCGACCTAACCCCAGCGCCAAACGAGACAGGCCCAAGGGCCGCGCGGGAAGCGCTAGTGGCCGCCCTCCACCCATCCAACGCCGGCCGCCTGGAACGCCTCCGCTAGCGCCGCCTCCAATTCCAGCGCTTCCCACCGTCGCATCGGGTTCAGGTGCGCCGTCAGCTCCGGCAGCAGCTTCCGGCCGAACCGCCGCGCCGCCCCGCTCGCCTTGTAGCCCGCCTTGTGCTGGTCGAAGCGCAGATCCGGGTCGCGGGACGTCTGGCCCACGTAGAGCCCCCACGGGTCGTCGCGACGCGGGTCGAACAGCAGCACCACATACACCGACTGACCGGCCCCGCGGGCGCGCCGCGTCGTCGCTTTCAGCGACAGCGCCGCCCGCTCCGCCGCCGCCAGCCAAGCCGGCCCCGGATCGTGAAACATCTCCCGAGCCTAGGCAGAGGCGCGCACCCGCGCCAGGGTCAGGCCGGCTTGCCGCCGCTCACCCAGGCCCGCACGTCGTCGGTGAAGGCCTTGTGGCTCTCGGCGTGGCTGTAGGCCATGTGGCCGCCGAAGTACTGGCGCTGGATGACCCGGTCGCGGGGGTAGTCGCTCTTGGTCACCAGATAGCGGGCCGGGCCGATGGTGGTGGTCAGGTCGAAGTAGGCCGTGCCGATCATCAGCCGGAACTTCGGGTTGGCCTTGAAGGCCGGGACGATCCGGGCCGGATAGTCGTAGTCAAGGAACGGGCCGCCGGGGCCTAGCGTCGGCGCCCAGGTCCAGGCGTTCGCGCCGGGCGCCGCGGGGCGATAGTCGGCCACGTCCCAGATCACGCCCAGGGTCTCGCGCAGGTGCTGCTGCATCATCGGCTCGATCGCCGCGCGCACCTTGTTGAATGGGTCAGCGCCGCGTTGGCCGGCGGCGGGCAGGGGGCCGACGTAGCGGGCGTCGTACTGCGCCAGCATCTGGCCGTCGGCCTTCAGGAACTCCATGGCGAAGGCCATCTTGGTGATCTGCAGGTCGTTGGCCAGGTAGTAGTCGGCGCTGATCCCGGTCAGCGCGGCCAGCTTGGCGGCCACCGCCTTGCGCCGCGCCGCCGGCAGGTCGTAGCCGGCCAGCAGCGCCTGCAGGTATTCGCCCATGCCCCAGGCGTAGGTCTCGTCCACCAGGGCGGCGTACGACTTCGGCTTCGGCGCCTTGCCGTGATAGGCGGCGATGGCCGCCAGCGCCGGCAGGTTGGTGGCGTAGGCCAGCACGTTCTTCGCCCGCTGGCTGGTCTCGATCATATTCACCGCCTGGCCGAACAGGAACACGCCGTCGAGCGGCATCACCTTGGCCAGCTGCCCGGCCATGAAGGCGGCGCGCTGGGTGCCGTAGCTCTCGCCCAGCACGTACTTCGCAGAGGCCTCGCGGCCGTTGGCCTTCACCCAGGCCACGACCAGATCGGAGACGGACTGGGAGTCGCCTTCCAGCGAATAGAAGTATTCCTTCTTCCCGCCCGGCAGGATGCGCGAGAAGCCGGTCTCGGCCGGGTCGATGAAGACGATGTCGGCGACGTCCAGCACGGTCAGCGGGTTGTCGGCCATCGACGGCGGCGGGGCCGGCGCCTTGGGGTCCTGGGCGACGGTGACCCGCTTGGGCCCGAGGGCCACCATGTGCAGGGTCGAGGACGACGAACTGGGCCCGCCGTTGAAGGCGAACAGCACCGGCCGGGTCGCCGGGCTCGCGCCCTCGGCGGTGTAGGCCGTGGTCACGAAGCGGACCGTGGGCGTCCCGTCGGCGCCGGTCAGGGTGGTGGCCGCGACGGTCGCGACGTAGTCGACCTTCTTCCCGTTGAACACGCCGGAGTGCTTGGTGACGAACGGCCCGCCCTCGGCGGCGAGCGCCGGCGCCGCGGCCATCACCGCCAGCCCGCCCGCGCCCAGCAGCGCCCGCTTGGTGATCTCGGTCATCCTGGTCCCCCGAAGGCTTCGCCGCAGGCTAGCGCGCGCCTGACGGATTTTCTTTTCGTTCTGCCCGGCGGGCCGTTTCGGCGCGGCATAGCCTATGTCGCCGGCCAATCGGCCGTGCATTGAACATGTCGCGGTTCCGGCGCGTCGGCTTGAGTTCGAATAGAAAATCCCGGTCCCGGAGATACGATGTCCCCGTCCGGCCAGGGGGCTTTTCGATGTCGTTGCGTGCTGTCTTCGCTCTCACGTGCGCGCTGGCGTTCGGCGCGGCGGCGCCCGCAGTGGCCGAGGTCCAGAAGTACGTGGTCATGGCCGGCGGCGAGAAGGTGGGCCACCTGATCGCCGACGTGCAGGGCCGCCACGTTGCCGTCGACTATTCGGTGGTCAACAACGGCCGTGGCCCCAAGGCGCGCGAGCAGATCGATCTGGACGCCGCCGGCATGCCGGTCAGCTGGACCATCGAGGGCGAGAGCCTGTTCGGCAGCCCCGTCCACGAGCACTTCACCTGGAAGGCCGGCGTCGCCGAGTGGGAGAGCCAGGCCGACAAGGGCTCGGTCCCGGCGCCCAAGCCGCTGCTCTACATCGGCAACGACGTCAGCCCGTGGATGCGGGTGGTCTACGTTAAGGCGCTCCTGAAGGCGCCGAACCACACCCTGCCGGTGCTGCCCTCCGGCAGCCTGCGCCTCACCGAGGTGCGCAAGGTCACCGTGGGCGAGGGCAAGGCGGCGATCCCGTTGACCGTCTACGAACTCTCCGGCATCGACCTCGCGCCCGACTACATCCTGGTGGACGCCAAGGGCGAGCTGTTCTCCGGCGGCGGGGTGATCCGCGAGGGCGCCGAGGCCTTCGCGCCGCAGCTGGGCCGCATCAGCCGCGAGATCGCCCAGAGCCGCGCCGAGGACGCCCAGAAGCAGTTGGCGCACCGGTTCGCCGGCCCGGTGCGCATCCGCAACGTCCGGGTCTTCGACCCCGTCGCCCTGAAGCTCTCCGACCTCTCCACCGTCGTGATCTACGGGGACCGCATCGCCACGGTCAGCGCCAACGACGCGGCCGGCCCGGCGCCCAAGGGCGAGACCGTGATCGACGGGCAGGGTGGCACGCTGGTCCCCGGCCTGCACGACATGCACAGCCACACCAGCCTGCAGTCCAACCTGTTCAACCTGGCCGTCGGCGTCACCGCCACCCGTGACCAGGGCAACGACAACCAACAACTGCTCGCGATGATGGACGGGCTGAACGCCGGGCGCCTCGCCGGCCCCCGCATCGTCCGCAACGGGTTCCTCGAGGGCCGCAGCCCGTACTCGGCCCGCAACGGCTTCATCGCCGACACCCTGCAGCAGGCGATGGACGACGTTCGCTGGTACGCCGACCACGGCTACTGGCAGATCAAGATCTACAACAGCTTCCCGCCCGACTGGGTGGCCCCGGTGGCCGCCGAGGCGCACCGGCTGGGGATGGGCGTCACCGGCCACGTGCCAGCCTTCTCCTCGCCGGACCGCGTGATCCGCGACGGCTACAACGATATCGCCCACATCAACCAGCTGATGCTGGGCTGGATCCTGGACCCGAAGGAAGACACCCGCACGCCCTTGCGCCTTACGGGCATGGCCCGCGGCGCCAACCTGGACCTGTCGTCGCCGCGGGTGCGGACCACCATCGAGCTGATGAAGGCCAACCACATCGCGCTCGACACCACCTCCATGACCCTGGAGCGGCTGATGCTGTCGCGTTCGGGCGAGGTGCAGGCCGGCGACCGGCCCTATCTGGACCATGTGCCGATCGGCTATCAGCGCTACCGTAAGCGCAGCTTCGTCACCATCAACTCCCCGGCCGACGACGCCGCCTACCAGGGTGGTTTCAAGAAGGTGCTGGAGGTGATGACCTTGCTGGACAAGGAGGGCATCCAGATGCTCCCGGGCACCGACGACACCACCGGCTTCGCCCTGCTGCGCGAGCTCGAGCTGTACGTGGCCGCCGGCATCTCGCCGGCCAAGACCCTGCGCTACGCCACCCTGGACTGCGAAAAGTACTTCAAGCGCGACAGCCAGCTGGGGACCATCGAGCGCGGCAAGCTGGCCGACTTCGTGCTGGTCGACGGCGACCCGACCCAGGACATCAGCGCCATGCGCAAGACCCGCATGACCATGGTCGGCGGCGTCGCTTACTACCCGGCGGAGATCTTCGAGTTCCTGTCGATCAAGCCGTTCGCCGCCCCGCCACCGGTCACGGCGGCCGCCAAATGAGGGCCATGCTCGCGCTCGCTGCCATCCTGATCGCGGGCCCAGCCGTCGCGGCGGAACCCGCCAAGCTGGACGTGGTGCTCACGCCCCATGCGACCGGTGGGACCGACAGCTACCTCCGCGTGAAGATGACGATGCAGGCGCCGAAGCTCGGCGCCGGGGCGCCGCTGGTGCGCGTGCCGCTGAAGCTGGTCGGCATCCCGCGCCCGGACTGGGGTCAGGACAACCTTACGGCCCGCGACGACCAGGGGCCGATCCCGCTCACCGAGGCCGACGAGCCGCCGACCCCGCAGGGCGTCTACCACCGCTGGAGCGTCGGCCGCGCCACGACCGGCGACGTCGTGGTCACCTGGAAGGCGCCGCCGCGCCGGGTGACGGCGGCGACCAACAACGGCCCGCTGTTCGACCTGCGCGAGGAGGCGGGCGGGTTCGCCGGCTCCGGCAACGGCTTCTTCGCCGCCCCGGTCGCCGAAGGCCCCTGGAAGGTCCACCTGACCTGGGACCTCTCCGCCGCGCCGGCCGGCTCGCGCGGGGTCTGGTCGCTGGGCGAGGGGACGGTCGATACCGTGGTACCGTCCGAGGTGCTGCAGTTCAGCTACTACTACGTCGGCCCGATCCACTCGTACCCGGCCAAGGCCGACCCGCACTTCGCGTTCTACTGGCTGTCGCAGCCGCCGTTCGATCCCAACGAACTGGGCGACAAGATGCGCGCCCTCTACGGCTCGATGGCCAAGTTCTTCGACGACGAGAAGGGCAGTTACGGGGTGTTCGTGCGGCAGAACCCGTTCAAGGGGACTGGCGGCACCGGCCTCGCCCGGTCCTTCACCTTTGGCTACAACTATGACGCCAAGCCGACCGTCGACGGCCTGCAGGGCCTGCTCGCCCACGAGATGGCCCATACCTGGCCGGCGCTGCAAGGCGAGCATGGCGACACCGCCTGGTATTCCGAAGGTACGGCCGAGTACTACTCGACGGTGCTTTCGTGGCGGGCCGGCGCCATCACGGGCGACAAGCTGCTGAAGACCTATAACGACCGCGCCGACGCCTACTATTCCAACCCCTACGTGGCCTACAGCAACGCCGAGGCGGCCAAGATCTTCTGGACCGATCCAGTCGCCCAGACGGCGCCCTATGGCCGAGGCTGGATGTATCTGCTGCAGACCGACGCAGCGATCCGTAAAGCCTCAAATGGCCGCGACAGCCTGGACGATGTGGTCAAGGAGTTGCACCGCCGCCAGGTGGCGGGCAAGCCCCACGGCATCCCCGAGTGGCTGGCTCTGGTGGGCGCCGAGATCGGACCGGCGGAGGCCAAGGCCGCGTACGACCATATGGTCTCTGGCGGGCTGCTCGTGCCGCCGGCGAAGCTCTACTCGGGCTGCCTGCGCGTCGTGAAGCATCCGGTCCGGCCGTTCCAGCTGGGGTTCGCGCGGGCCTCGCTGAACGACGACCGTGTGGTGCGCGACCTGGTCGCCGGCTCGGCCGCCGACCTGGCCGGCGTGCGCAATGGCGACGTCATTGTCGACTCCAGCGACATCAACAAGGTGCGCGGCAGCGAGACTGAGCCGCTGACCCTGACCTTGCGCCGCGGCGAGACGCAGACGACGGTGAGCTACCTGCCGCGCGGGGCGACGGTGGACGGCTACCGGTGGGTGCGCGAAGCCGACGAGCGTCCCGGCGTCGCCCACCTCTCGGCCGCCGAATGCCGGTTCTAGGGGACCCCGTGAGCGACCAGCAGCTACGCCCCGGCGTCCGCCTCATCGACCTGGTCATGCTGGGCGCCGGCACCGCGATCGGCGCGTCGATCTTCTCGGTGCTGGGCCCCGCCGCGCAGATTGGCGGTGAGGGCATCCTGATCTCGGTGATGCTGGCGGCCTTGCCGATGATCCTGTTCGGCCTGGTCTACGCCTTCATGGCCTCGGCCCTGCCGCGCACGGCGGCCTCGTTCGAGTGGCAGCGGCAGTTCACCCACCCGCTGATCGCCTTCGGCATCGTCTGGCTGCGGATCCTGTCGAACGCGGTGGTGATGATCGTGCTGGCCCGCGTGCTGGTGAGCTACCTGGGCAAGGTGGTCACCATCCCGGAGAAGCCGGTGATGCTGGCGTTCTTCGCCGCGGTGTTCGCCCTGAACTACCTGGGCGTGGCCATCGCCGCGCGGACCCAGACGATCCTGATGCTGCTGCTCTTGGCGGCGTTCGCGGTGTTCGTGGCCGCCGGCGTCCCGGACCTGAAGCCCCAGCTGTTCGCCCACGCGCTGACGCAGGGCTGGACGCCGATCGTCGCGGCGCTGCCGCTGATGATCCAGCTGTTCCTCGGCATTGAGACCACCACCGAGGTCGGTGAGGAGGTGAAGGACCCCAAGCGCGTCGTGCCCTTGGGCCTCGCTTTGGCGATCCTGCTGACCGTCGTCGTCTATGTGGCCATCGCCTTCACGGCCCTCAGCTTGGTCGGCGCCGACGCCCTGGCCAAGAGCGACGCGCCCCTGCTGACCGCCGCGGAAGCGGCGCTGGGCCAGTGGGCCACGCCGCTGATCGTCACGGCCGCGGTGCTGGCGCTGTCGAAGTCGATGAACGCGGTGTTCCTGGTCTTCGCCCGCTTCCTGTTCGCCATGGGCCGCGCGGGCGTGCTGCCGGCGGTCCTGGGCAAGGTGCACCCGCGCTTCGGCACGCCGCACATCGCCACCATGGTCGCCTTCGCCGCCTCCTGCGCGGGCCTGCTGCTGCCCTCCAGCCTGCTGTTCCTGCTGCTTGCAGTGAACATCCCGACGATGGCGAAATACGCCGGCTCCTGCCTGGCCGCCTACGTCGTCGCCGACCGCCACCCCGATATCCACGCCCAGGCCAGGCTGCGCTTCTCGCGCACCACCGTGCGGGTGCTGGCGGCGCTCGGCATCGTCGCCGCCGTCGTCATCGGCAGCCTCGGCTTCGGGACCGACTGGAAGCCCTATGCGCTGCTGGCCGGCTGGCTGGCGATCGGGCTGACCTACTACGCCGTCCGCAGCCGGCGGGCCGTCGCCTAGTCCGGCCAGTCCGCGCTAGAGTCCGGCCGTGAGGATCGCCACCTACAACGTCAACGGCGTCAACGGCCGCCTGCCGAACCTGCTCGAATGGCTGGAGGACACCCAGCCGGACGTCGTCTGCCTGCAGGAGCTGAAGGCGCCGGACGAGCGCTTCCCCCGTTCGACACTGGAGGACGCGGGCTACGGCGCTATCTGGCACGGGCAGAAGGCCTACAACGGCGTGGCCATCCTGGCCCGCGGCCGCACGCCCATCGAAACCCGGCGCGGCCTCCCCGGCGACGAGACCGACGACCAGAGCCGCTACATCGAAGCCGCCGTGAGCGGCGTGATCGTCGCCTGCCTCTACGCCCCCAACGGCAATCCGCAGCCCAGCGCGAAGTTCGAATACAAGCTGGCCTGGTACGCGCGCCTGCAGGCCCACGCCCGCGAGTTGCTGGCGACGGGGCACCCGGTGGTCCTGGCGGGCGACTACAACGTCATGCCCACCGACCTCGACGTCTACGCGCCCGAGCGCTGGGTTGACGACGCCCTGTTCCATCCGGCCGTGCGCGAGGCCTACGCCCGGCTGCTGGCCGACGGCTGGACCGACGCGGTGCGCGCCCTGCATCCCGGCGAGCGCATCTACACCTTCTGGAAGTACTGGCGGAACGCCCTGGAGCGCGACGCCGGCCTGCGGATCGATCACCTGCTGCTGAGCCCGGACCTCAAGCCGCGCCTGCGCGCCGCCGGGGTCGACCGCGACCATCGCGCCCGCGAGCACGCCAGCGACCATGCCGCCACCTGGATCGAGATCGACAAGCCGACCGCTTGACCGCCGCAGGGTCACGGTCCTCTAGTCCCGCCATGACCGTCACCGAAAACCTGCCCGGCTACGACGTCCCCGCCGTGGAGGCGTGGATCGCCGCCAACGTGCCGGGCCTGCGCCTGCCGCTGCGCTGGACGCGGCTGGAGGGCGGACACTCGAACCTGACCTACCGGATCGACGACGCCGACGGGAAGGTGGCGGTGATCCGCCGCCCGCCGCTGGGCGAGCTGCTGCCCAAGGCCCACGACATGGCCCGCGAGTGGGCGCTGATCTCGGCGCTCGGCCCCACCAAGGTGCCGGTCCCCGAGGCGATCGGCTTCTGCGAGGACCCCGCCGTCACCGGCGCCAAGTTCTACATCATGGGCCACATCGACGGTCACCCGCTCTACAACGCCGACGACACCAGGAAGTACGTGCCCGCCGACAAGCGCGTGGCCATGGCCCATTCGCTGTTCGACGCCCTCGCCGACCTGCACGCCCTCGATCCGGACGAGATCGGCCTCAGCGACCTGGGCAAGAAGGAGGACTACGTCGGGCGCCAGGTGAAGACCTGGTACCGCTCCTGGACCGCCTCCGTCGAGCACGCGCAGATGGACGACCCGCGTGCGCATGCCCTGCACGACTTCTTCCTGGCCCACACGCCCGACCAGGGGCCGGCCCGCGTGGTGCACGGCGACTACAGCGTCCACAATGTGCTGATCGGCAAGAGCGGCGTGGTCGAGGCGGTCGTCGACTGGGAGATCTCCACCCTGGGCGACCCGCTGGCGGACCTGGCCTATGCGCTGAACGTCTGGCCCGACCCGACCGACCCGGCCCCGCCCGCCGATACGGCCGCGACCTCGCCGCCGGGCTTCCCCAGCCGCACGGAGCTCGCCCGCCGCTACGGCGAGCGGACCGGGCGCGACCTGTCGAAGCTGGACTTCTACGTCGGCTTCAACCGCTGGAAGTCGGCCTGCATCGTCCACGGCGTCTACGCCCGCTACATGGCCGGACAGAAGAGCACCGACGGCGTCGACCTCATCGGCCTGAAGGCCAGCATCGAACGCTCGCTGGACCTGGCCGAACAGGCGATCGCCCGGCTCTAGGCTTCGAAGCGGAAGCCCGCGCCGTCGCGCTTCACATAGCCGGCCGTCGGGCCTGCATAGTGGGTGCCGATCACCAGCACTGGCTGGTCCGCCCACTCCGCGAACAGCCGCGAGCGCGTCGTGGCGGCCGCCTTCGGATCGCTGTCGAACGACGGCGACCAGCCTGGGTGCGCCAGTTGGCACGGATGGTGGGTCATGTCGCCGGTGATCACCGCGCTGGCGCCGTCCGACTCCAGCACCACACAGACGTGCCCCGGGGTATGACCGGTCGACGGCGTCAGCCGCACGTTGGGCGAGATCCGGTAGTCCAGGCCCACGAACTCGGCCAGGCCGGCGTCCAGGATCGGCTGCACCGAGTCCGACAGGATCAGCTGGGTTTCGTCGTCGCCTTCGGCGCTCCAGTGCTCGAACTCGGTCTTGCCGAACAGGTAGCGGGCGTTGGGGAAGGTCGGGACCCACTTCCCGTCCACCAGCATGGTGTTCCAGCCCACGTGGTCCACGTGCAGGTGGGTGCAGACCACCGCGTCGACGCTTTCCCGCGTCCAGCCGGTTTCAGCGAAGGCGGTGAGGAAGCCGGTCGACAGGCCGCCCGGGCCGGTCATGCCGGCGCGCGGCTTGTCGTTGCCGACGCAGGTGTCCACCACCAGCCGCAGGCCCGGCGCTTCGACCAGCAGGGCGTGGATCGATAGCAGCAGCTCGTCCTGCTCGTTGACGAAGTGCGGATAGAGCCAGGGCAGCTTGCGCAGCTCGGCCGGCGTCGCCTCCTTCAGGAAGACGGTGTCCGGGCTGTAGGCGATCGGCATTTCCATCTCGACGACGCGGGTGACCTTCACCGCGCCCACCTGCCAGCTCAGCATCGCTTCATCCCTTGTGGCTGCTATTTTTCGGTGAGGTTCCAGACCCCGTCCCAGTCCTTGGGCGGCGGCGTCTTGGCCAGGAGCTGGCACCGCTCGCTGTAGACGTTGGCCGGGCCGTCCGTCGGGTAGAGCTTGAGCGCCGCGTCGAACGCCTTGCCGGCCGCGGTCCAGTCGCGGGTGCGGTAGGCGGCGATGCCGGTGGCGTGCAGTTCGAGAAGGGCCTTCAGGTCCGGCTCGTCGGCGCGGTAGCCGAGGGATTCGTAGACGGCGACTGGCCGATCCTTGCCCTTCACGCGCATCAGGTCGAGTTCGCGCAGAACCGCCGGGCGTTTCA
>Ga0307511_10008112_pt1 | contig 10513 bp, 8 predicted proteins | sample 13_EM_MG_FD_200266 | JGI IMG/M metagenome (GOLD analysis project Ga0307511, IMG submission 200266) | Populus trichocarpa ectomycorrhiza microbial communities from riparian zone in the Pacific Northwest, United States - 13_EM | ecosystem: Host-associated > Plants > Roots > Unclassified | place... | reverse complement strand
TCGAACAGCTCCCCGGCTGGTTTTGCCGCCTGTGCCGCCTGCCAGAGCGCGGCGCGACGACGAAGACCCAGCGACGACATCGCGCCGGCGTAGGCAAGTTTCGTGAGCTGGTCATCGCGCAGCATCGCGCGACGGGCCAGATCATCTGCGTCGCGGAACGGTGTCGCACATTCGATCGCACGCGCCGCCGGCTCGCGCAAACCCTTCACGAACTTCATGCCGAGGCGGACGGCGCCGTGCTCCCAGCGACAGTGCCAGCCGGAGTGATTCACATCGATCGGCAGCACCTTCACGTCGTGCCGTTCTGCATCCTTGATCAGCGTGGCCGGGTGATAAAAACCCATCGGCCAGGCATTCATCAGCGCGATGTAGAACGCCGCGGGATGGTGTGCTTTCAGATAGGCGCTGGCATAGGCGATGAGCGCGAAGCTGGCCGCGTGCGATTCGGGGAAACCGTAGAGCGCGAATGACGTGATCGACTTCACGATCTGATCCTGCGCCGGACCGTTGATGCCGTTCTTCGTCATTCCCGCGCGCAATCGCGTCTCGATGTCGGCCATCCGCTCCATCGATCGCTTGAAGCCCATGGCCCGCCGCAACTCCTCCGCTTCACCGCCGGTGAAATCGGCGGCCACCATGGCGATGCGCAGCAGTTGCTCCTGAAACAGCGGCACGCCGAGCGTCCGCCGGAGGATCGGTTCGAGTGAAGGGTGCGGATATTCAGGCGGCGCTTTTCCCTGCCGGCGATCGAAGAACGGCTTGACCATCCCGCCGACGATCGGGCCCGGACGGATGATGGCCACCTGCACCACGATGTCGTAGAACTTGTTCGGCGCATTGCGCGGCAGCGACGCCATCTGCGCGCGGCTCTCGACCTGGAACATGCCCACCGTGTCGGCCTCGTTCAGCATTTTGTAGACGCGCTTGTCGTCCTGCGGCAGGTGCGCAAGATCGACGTCGATCCCTTCGTTCGTGCGGATGAGCGGGATCATCTCCTCGATCGCAGCCAGCATGCCGAGGCCGAGCAGATCGACCTTGATGATGCCGAGGTCCGCGCAATCGTCCTTGTCCCACTGGATGACGACGCGGCCCGGCATGGCCGCCGGCTCGAGCGGAACGACTTCGTCGAGCCGGCCTTTGGCCATCACCATTCCGCCGGAATGTTGGCCGAGGTGGCGCGGCAGATTCTGGATCTGCATCTGCAGACGCATGAAGTGCTGCACGCGCAGGTCCTCGGGATCGAAGCCGGAGCCGGCCAGTTCCTGCGGCATGGTCTCGACGCGCTCGCGGATCTCGCCGAAGTTCCAGGTGCCGAGGGTCTTCGAGAGTTTATCGGCCTGCTCCAGCGAGAAGCCGAGCGCTTTGCCGACTTCGCGCGCCGCGGAACGGTCGCGATAGGTGATGACGTTCGCCGTCATGGCCGAACCGTGCACGCCGTACGTTTTGTAGACGTGCTGGATGACGCGCTCGCGTTGATCGCCCGAGGGGAGATCGAGGTCGATGTCCGGCCACTCGCCGCGCTCCTCGGAGAGAAACCGTTCGAACAGCAGCTCCATCGAAACCGGATCGACGGCAGTGATGCCGAGCGCATAACAGACTGCACTGTTGGCCGCCGAGCCGCGTCCCTGCACGAGGATCTTCTCGCGCTGGCAGAACTGAACGATGTCCCAGACGATGAGGAAGTAGCCGGCCAGGTCGAGCTTCTCGATCGTGGCCAGCTCTTTCTCGATCTGCGCCTGCGCCTTGGCTGTCAACGGCCGGAAGCGCATCGTGGCGCCGTTCCAGGCGATCTTGCGGAGGAACGACATCGCCGACTCGCCCTCGGGCAACGGGTAGTCCGGAAACTTGTAGCCGAGGTTCGCCAGTGTGAAGTCGAGCGTATTGGCGAGCGTCCACGCGCCTTCGAGCGCCTCGGGAAGATCAGCGAAGAGCGCCGCCATCTCGTCTGCACTTTTGATGTGCCGTTCGCGATTGACGCCGAGGAGCCGGCCGGCGTTGTCGACGTTGCGTCCTTCACGAATGCACGTGACGATGTCGTGCAACTCTTTGTCCTCGGCACGCGCATAGCGAACGCCATTCGTGGCGATGAGCGGCAGACGGAATCGGCGGGCGAGATCGACGAGGGCAATGTTGCGATGCTCTTCATCCCGTCGATGATGCCTTTGCAACTCGATGTGGGTGCGTCCGCTGAAGATGCCACTGATCTTGTGCAGCATCGTTTCCGCCTCGGCGACGCCGTTTTTCACCAGAGTATGTGCGAGTGGCCCTTCATCGCCGCCGGTGATGCAGTGCAATCCGCTGGCGTGCTGCGCGATGAGGTCCCAGTTGAACCGCGCTTCGCCTTTCGGCCGGCCGAGTGCGCCGGCAGTGAGGAGCTTGCAGAGATTGCGATATCCCTCATGGCTTTCGACGAGGAGCGAGAGCCGCATCTCGCGCGCGTTCGAGCGCGCCGCGTCCATGCGCGTGAGCTTCAGTCCCTTCACCGGTTCGTCGTTGTCGATCACGATCTCCGCGCCGACGATGGCCTTCACTCCAGTTTTCTTCGCGGCGCCATAAAACCGCGGCGCGCCATAGACGCCGTTGGTGTCGATCAACGCCATGGCCGGGATGTCTTTCTGCGCAGCGTTATGAATGAGGTCCTCGGGGAGACTTGCGCCATCGAGGAAGGAGAAGGCACTCGCCGTGCGCATTTCCGCGTAGGGGCGTTTTGCCTTGACGATGTGCCAGGAGCGTTTACGAGCGCGCTCCTTTCTGGCGCCAGACGGAAGGCGGAAATGTTGAATGTTCAATGGTTGCCCGCCATTAAGAGTGTCTGTGCGAGCGAAAGCCGGTAGCTCCGAGCCGCGGAGCGGCGAAATCTACGTAGCCCACAGCGTGAGCTGTGGGATGGCGATTTGTGCACCCCGTATTCAGCCGCGGAGCGGCGGCATCTCGAATGTCGTCCTTGCTCCGGCATTGGAAATGTCGCCGCTCCGCGGCTCAACTTAGGCTCGTATCTGGAATCCCACGGCTCACGCCGTGGGCTACGTAAATATCGCCGCTCCGCGGCTCGTATCGCGGGATCAGGTGATCGTTTTCTGTCCTCGTTCATCGAGTTAGAGTGATCACTTAGGCAAGTTCGCGTTCCGAATAATCGCGGACAGCGACGCCACGATCTCGCGCGCTTCCTTTGTCAACGGTGCAAGCCGCGGTGACTTGATCGTTCGCGTTGCGTCGAGAAGACGCAGCCAGTACAGCGTCTTGCGCGCTTCGCGCAGCGACACGCGGCAGCGGGCGATGAAGTCGGCTTTGTCGTGAATCGATTCTGCTTCTTCGAGAATTGAGCCAATCGATAGGCCGAAGCGGAGTAGCTCGCCGAGCATCGGCTCTGCTGTTTTGCTGGTAGTCGTCGTGCGGTAGAGCCGCACTACGCTGCAGGCGAAATCGAAGGCACGTCCCTGAATGTCTTTCATCGGATCACCTACATTTCGTATCGGGCATCGACGAACCAATCCGTCGCATTGCCGCGGAAGACGCGATAGACGCCGCCGCGCTCCAGCTCGATGTCCCAGTACTCGCGGATGTCGGGGCGATCGACCCACCACCCTTCCTCCACGCGCCACGGACCGGAGCAGATGCGGACCGTGCCGGCGATCTCGATCTTTCCGCCGGCTTCGACGCGGGGTCGTGAGTTGGGAGTGGGCGGCGCTGGAGTAGCGCTGACCTCGGCGAGACTGCGGATCGACGCGATCTGCACGTCATCACCTTCCATTTCGCGCGTCGTCACTTCGATCGGAATCGGCGGACGGAAAGTGCGCACGGCCAGCAGGCCGCGGGCGCGCGCCGGTGTGCGGCGAACATCGGGCGGTGGAGGAGGCGAATAATCGTCGATGGCGTAGCGCTCGGGGAGATGGCCATCGACCGTCATCGGCATGCCGACGCGGCCTTCGCCAAGGATTGAGATCAATTTCGCAATCGTCGTCGCAAGCTTTTCGGGCGAGACGGCGGTCGGGCCGAAGAGCGAGAGCTGCGCGCGGCGCGGGCGGTCGGGATGGGCGACGAACGAGAAGCCGGCGACCGGAGCGCCGGGCGGCGTCTTTTCCAGATCGAGCCGCATCAGCGTCAGCATCGTTTTCACGTCGCGCGTGGGCGCCGGCATGTCGATGCCGCGGGCGTCGTAGCCTTCGGGATCGAGCGTCAGCGTGAACTCCAGGCGTTTGCAGGCAAAGCCCTGGATCTCCATCCGTTTCGCGAGGCGATCGAGCGCGGCGTTGGCGATGAAGAGGAACGGCTCAAGGGCGACGAGCGGCCACTCCAGCTCCATCCCTTCGCGGAACTCCGGCGGCATCGGCCGAGGCATGAGGGGACGGGGATCGATGCCACGCGCGGCCCAGTGCAGCTCACGTCCCACTTCGCCGAGTCGGCTGGCGATCTCGCTTTCGGGAAGTTTGGCCAGATCGCCGATTGACGAGAGGCCGAAGCGATGCAGCATGGCCGCTGCTTCGAGCTCGGGGGAGAGACGCGTCAGCGGCAGTGGGGCGAGGAAGATCGCTTCTTCTCCGGGCGCGACGACCGTTGGCGATTTCGGCAGCTCCGCGGCGACACGCGCGGCGAGCTTGCTTGCGGCAATGCCGACACGGGCGGGGAGGGAGATGGCGTCGCAGGCGCGGATGGCGGCGCGGGCGAGGCGGAGGTCGGGGGATGGGTTGTCGGTTGTCGGTTGTCCGTTGTCGGAATCGGTTGGTCCATCAGCGAAGTGACGTTCCATCCCCGTCACGTCGAGAAAGACGATGCCCTCGGCGGCATCTTCGACGCGGGGCGAAAACGTCTCGGCAACTTCGAGCAGCGCTTCCTGCGCGGTGCGTTCGCATTCGGAGTCGCGGCTGCGGGCGATGAGTTTCGGCAGGAGCGAACGTGCCTGCGTCAGCGACAGGCCGGGATGGATTCCTTTCTTTCGCGCCCGCCGCGTCGCCGCGACGATGTGGGCATTGTTGCCGTTCCCTTCGACGATGCCGAGTGCTTCGTTGAGCAGATCGGGCTCGCTGCGCAGCCGCGCCGCAAGGACGAACATCGGGACGTAGAAGCAGGCCAGGCGGGTCATGATGCTTTGCGGGCTGTCGGCTGTCGGGTGTCGGCTCTCGGGATGACCACGCTCCCGACAGCCGGGAGCTGACAACCGACCGCCTCCTCACATCGAAAAAACACAGTCGTCGTCTGTCCCGGCCGCAGGCGGCGATGTTTCTCCAGCTTCAGGCGCGTTTCGATTCCGGCCAGCACGCGTGGGGCGTTGGCGTTACCCAGCCAGCGCGCGCGTGGCGCGTGCGCGAGCACCATCGCCTCCGAGGTCGTGCCGGTCAGGGCGTAGGGAGCGGAGACGAGGATCGTCGCGCCGTGCGATTCGGCCACGCGGGCCAGACGGACCCACGTGGCATCGGGAACGCGCCGGCCGGGTGGACGCCGCGTCCCTATATCAATGATGACGAGCTGAAAGCCGGTGGCGCCGATCATCTCGGCCGCGGTCACCGTTTCTTTCATCGTATGTGGCCGCACCCACAGCAGTCGTTGCAGGTCAACCCCCGCCGCCTCGGCGAGCTGGGGATCGAATGAATCGCCGGCGTCGATGAGCGCCGCCGCTTCGCCGATGCTGGTTGTTGCTGCGAGCGTGGCGATGACGATCGAGAATCGCGTTCCCCGTCCTGCGATCTCGGTCATCTTGCCGCGGGCCAGTCCGCCGCCGAGGAGGAGATCGAGCGGCTCGATCGTCGTCGGAAGCATCTCCTCGCGACGTTGCCGGGCCACGGCGCGGATCAGCTCGGAACCGCTGGTCAGCTTCGCGACGATTGATGCTTCCAAACTCGCGCGCAGGTTGCGGAGCGCGTCGGACTCCACCATTCGTGGAGGCTTGACCGGGGTGGGGGATTGGGGAGCTTCGAGGAGCGGGAACTGCGTGTCGAGACGGCGAGCGAGTACGGCCATGGGGAGTCGCGAGAACAATGTAGGCGGTAATGAGGCGTAAATCAACGTGCGCTTTTCGTGCAGATGGGATGGATGCAGGATGGGTGGCGTGGGGAACGTAGGCCGGACTCTCCAGTCCGACCGTTCGTGAAACACCCGGCCTGAAACTACTTCCGCGCGAGAACCGGTCGGACTGGAGAGTCCGACCTACGTTGCTGCTATAATCCCTTCGTTCTTGGTAAATTTTTCCGATGGACGGTGAATACGACTCGACGACTACGGTCGAGATCTTTGGACAGACGTACAACGTTCGTGGAGAGGGAGACCCGAACTATTTAACGGAGCTTGCGCGGTTCGTCGATTCCAGGATGCGCGAGGTCGCGGCGCAGGTTGCCACGGTCGACCCAATGAAAATCGCCATCCTGGCGGCTCTCAATATCGCCGATGAGTTTTCCCGGTACAGAAAAGAACGCGACAACGCGGTAGGAATCTGGATCGAGAAAACAGAGGAAATGTCGGAGCGGCTCGGGAAGATCATCACCTGAGCCACAGTTTTTGGACAGGCAGTTTTTCGGAGTCCCTGCAGAGTTCGTGATGAACGATCTAACGCTTGAACCGATGCTTTTCTTACTTCGGGTGCTCGCGTCTTCGGGCCGCGTGCACACCGTCCTTCTGAGCGGTTCTGCCGTTCAGAACATGGAGACGGTAGCCTAAACGGCACGAGTAGAGCGCCCACCTGTTTCGGCAGGTTCAAGTAAGAATCCAACACACGGCTCAGGCGGGGTTCTCCGAAATTTCCTCGCGACGGCGCGCAAGCCTCCCGACTGGGGAGGTGCAGTTTGAGTGGTCTGAATAGTTATGTGATTGCAGTGCTCATCGGCGTGGTCGGGGCAATCATCCTCGCCGCTGTGTGGGCAGCCATTTCCCGCAAACGTGGCTCCGCGGTGCTCGACGAAGCACGCCGGAACGCCGACCGGATCCTCGAGGACGCCCGCAAGTCCGCTGAATCGAAAAGCAAGGAAGCTGACCTCGAGGTCAAAGAAAAACTTCTGCAGATGCGGTCGGATTTCGATCGCAAGTCGCAGCAGCGCAACGACGAGCTGAAGACCAGCGAGCGCCGCCTGCAGCAGAAGGAAGAGAACCTCGACAAGAAAACCCAGCAGCTCGACACCCGCATGGCCGAGGTCGAGACGCGCGACCGAGCCATCGCCGCGCGGGAGAAAACTCTCGAAGCGCGCGAGGGCGAGCTGGGCGATCTCATCGAAGCCCAGCGCCACAAGCTCGAACAGGTAGCCGGCCTCACGACCGACGAAGCGAAACGCGAGCTGATCCGCGGCATCGAGAACGACGCCAAGCTCGAAGCGGCGCAGATCATCAAGCGTATCGAGACGGAAGCGAACGAGCTTGGTCATCTCAAGGCTCGTAAGATCCTCGGCATGGCCATTCAGCGCATGGCCTCGGATTACGTCGCCGAGAACACGGTCTCGGTCGTCGATCTCCCGAGCGAAGACATGAAGGGCCGCATCATCGGCCGCGAAGGCCGCAACATCCGCGCGCTGGAGCTGGCCACGGGCGTCGACCTCATCGTCGACGACACCCCCGAGGCGGTCATCCTCTCCGGTTTCGATCCGATCCGCCGCGAGATCGCACGCATCTCGCTCGAACGGCTGATGCAGGACGGACGCATCCATCCCGCCCGCATCGAAGAGCTGGTCGAGAAGGTGCGCCAGGAGCTCGATCAGAAACTGTTCGAGGAAGGGGAGGCCGCGGCCTTCTCGCTCGGTATCACCGATATTCATCCCGAGGTGCTCCGGCTCCTTGGCAGGCTCCGCTATCGCACTTCGTACGGCCAGAACGTCCTGATGCACTCGCTGGAAGTGGCGCAGCTCGCGGCTCTCATGGCCATCGAGCTTGGCGTCAACGACACGATTGCCAAGCGCGGCGGACTGCTGCACGACATCGGCAAAGCGATCGATCGCGAGATGGAGGGAACGCATCTCGAGCTCGGCCGCCAGGTGCTGGAGAAGTACGACGAGAAGCGCGAGATCATTCACGCCATGGAGTGCCACCACGGCGACTACGACCCGACGACGGTCGAGGCTGTGCTGGTCAATGCAGCCGATGCGCTCTCGGCAGCCCGTCCCGGTGCGAGGCGCGAGATTCTCGAAAACTACGTGCATCGTCTCGAACGGCTCGAAGGGATTGCCAACTCGATGGAGGGCGTCTCGAAGAGCTTCGCCATCCAGGCCGGGCGCGAGCTTCGCATCATCGTCAACGCGGAAAAGATCACCGACGAGCAATCGATCTGGCTGTCGAAAGACGTTGCCCGCAAGATCGAAGCGGAGCTGCAGTATCCGGGGCAGATCAAGGTAACGGTGATCCGGGAAATGAGGGCGGTCGATTACGCGAAGTAGTAGCTCTTAGCTCTCAGCTCTTAGCTCCTAGGGGCGCGAGAGCTGAGAGCTGCCGCTATCGCCGCTTGCTTTTCCTAAGAGCTAACAGCTAAGAGCTACGAGCTAACAATCCATGATCAACATCCTCTACATCGGTGACGTCGTCGGCCAGCCGGGCCGGAAGGCGCTGCATCAGAAACTGAATCATCTCGTCGATCGGGAGAAGATCGATTTCACGATCGTCAATATCGAGAATGCAGCCGGCGGATTTGGTGTCACCGAGGCGATCATGGAGGAGTTGTCCGAGCTTCCCATCAATGCTTATACCTCGGGCAATCACATCTGGGACAAGAAGGATTTCGTCGACAACTACGATCACTACGAGCATGTAGTGCGCCCTGCGAATTATCCGCAGGCCAACGCCGGCAAGGGACGCGTGATCCGTCAGACGGCAGCGGGCGTAAACGTGGCGGTCGTGCAGCTCATGGGCAATGTGTTCATGCCTCCGTGCGACAACCCGTTCTATGTGATCGATCGGGAATTGAAAGAGATCGGCGATTCAGCAAAGGTCATCGTGGTCGATATCCATTGCGAAGCGACCTCGGAGAAGCAGGCCATGGGCCGCCATCTCGACGGCCGCGTTTCGGTCGTCGTCGGCACGCATACACATGTTCCGACGGCTGACGAACGGATCCTGCCACTCGGCACCGCATTCCAGACCGATGTCGGAATGACAGGCGCATACGACTCGATCATCGGATTCCGTCCGGATGAAGTGCTCTATCGCTTTCTGATGAACACGCCGAAGAAACTCGAAGTGGCTAAGCGAGATATTCGGCTCACTGGTGCAATGATCGAAGTCGATGAAACGACTGGGCGAGCGTCGCGGATTGTTCGGATTCAGGAGAAGGTGGAGGAGTGAGTTTTTTCAGCTTATCCCGAGCCACGCTTCGCTCCGCTCAGCATAGACTTTGGGCGCAGCATGAACTTCTGAAAAAAATATGCGCCTCGGCGTAATCACACTCGGCCACGTTCACGCCGAGGAGCTGAGCGCGCTGACGCCGTTTCTCCAGCATCTCGAACAGCTCGTACTCGACGTCCCCTTCGACGATCCGCTCTCTAAACATCGCGCCGAGTTGAATCGCGCTGTCGACGCGGCCTCGGATGATTGGCTTCTGATCGTCCGTGAGCGCGAGATCGTCGACGACGCAATCGCCCGCGAGATCACCGACGCGATGCGTGCGCAGAATGCCTGGGGTTTTCGAGTCCGATCGATCCCGATGTACGCCGGCAAGCCACTGCGAATCGGCGTCAACGAAGGCGAGCTACGTCTGTTTCATCGACGTCATCTGCTGCGCCGCGGCGAGCTTGGCGTACAGGGAACGGTTGTTCGATTGAACAACGTCCTGCGCTCGATGAGTTTCGAATCCGTGGAAGCGCATCGCGAACATCTGGCCAAGAACGGCGTACCGCATTCGCTGTTACGACGTCTGCTTCTATTCGCGCATCATGTCGTCGTCACGCGCGCGCACGACACGAACACATTGCGATATCTGTGGATCGAAGCGGGTTACGACCACGGCTAAGCCATTTGCACCTGTATCGCCGGCCTTCCCACGGACAGCGCCCGCAACGTTCCATTCGCCCGGAACTGGCGCGGCGACATGCCGAAACGTTCTCGGAACTGCTGTCGGAAATAGTTCTCCGAATCGAAGCCGCAGCGGCGGGCGATCTGCGAAATGCGCATGTTGCCGCTCTTCAGCAGGCGCGCTGCCTTTTCCAGCCGCTTCTCTTTGAGGAAGTGACTGAGCAAGCGTCCGGTGATTCGATGAAAACGCCCTGAGACGTATTGACGCGTGTAGCCGAGCTCTTTCGTGACGGCTTCCACCGTCAGCTCTTCGTCGGCGCGCATGCGGCGGCGGACCGTCTTGATCAGAGCGCGTAAGAGGCCATCCATCTCGGTCCTCCTCGTTAAATGCGCCAGCCGGGCCGCGGGACAGTTGCAGTCCAGCGTGCCGGTCCAGCCTTTATTCGATTTAAGTGTGGCCACATAGTAGCCTAAATTGGTCCTGAAGATAGTGTCGAAACTCAATCCAGCGTTTCGCCAGGCGTACGCGATGTGCAATCGTTAGGTATGAGCTTCGCGCCGATCCAGAAAGACGTTGACGACTACATCTCGCAATTCA
>Ga0307511_10008108_pt1 | contig 10517 bp, 8 predicted proteins | sample 13_EM_MG_FD_200266 | JGI IMG/M metagenome (GOLD analysis project Ga0307511, IMG submission 200266) | Populus trichocarpa ectomycorrhiza microbial communities from riparian zone in the Pacific Northwest, United States - 13_EM | ecosystem: Host-associated > Plants > Roots > Unclassified | place... | reverse complement strand
TGCTTGGATAAGAATCATTTTTATCATTATTATTATTATTGAAACTCCAACTTTATGACCACTAAAGTTGGGAGTGTTATTGTGGTTGCTTTTTAAAATGATTTTTACTTGGAAATGCATCAAAATAATATTTTTTTATTTTATAAAAATTATTTTTGACATCAGCATATCAAAATAATTTGAAAATACCAAAAAAATATTAATTTGAAGTAAAGAAAAAAAATAAAAAAATTTAAATTTTTTCAAAAGCGCTTTTAAAAAACAAAAACAAACGGGTAAACATCCATCTAAAAAACAACTAAAATAATTCTTTAGACCTTCCAAATAACATTTTGATATCAAAATCCATTTTTAAACTCAACTCAAACTCAGTTTTTTTTGTTATAATTTTTAAATATTCAAATTAAGTGATAATTGAATTCAAACTAAGTGATAAACTACTCTCTGATTTGATAATGATATCATTACTAATATTGATTGAAACTTAATAAAGGGATCTCCAATCATGGTTCATGTGTTCAAATTAAAAGAAAAAATAAAATTAAAGGGTTTCAATCTAAAAAAACATTTATTACTCGCTTAACATGGTAAAGAGAGTGTAAATTAAAAAAAAAATAATCTGCATCCAAATGATCAATAATTCAGAAAGTGATAGTATGTCTTATAAGATGATAATTTACAAAAGAATAGAAAAATATTTTTTTTGAATAGTAATGATTATTGTACAAACAACTAAAAAAACTAAGGTTTGTTAAGAAACTTTTTTTTTTCATCTTTAGAGTTTTTTCTTTTTAATTTGATATTTTTTTTAGTTCTAATTTTATAAGATAAAGTTTTAAAATTTAAAATGAAAGAATTACAATATAAAATACAAAAAAAATAAATGATTAATCTCAAACTTTTTAAAATTTTAATCCACTTAAGTGTAATTTTTAAAATAACAAAATAAAAAAATGAGCAAATTATATTTAATTTACTCTTATATTTATAAATGGGGATCAAATTGTATTTTGTAATTAACCGATCTGCTCTATTACGGAACTCTTACCTGTATTCGCTGAAACGATCAAAAGCTGAAACCCAATAATGGTACACAATGCCTACGATTCCTTCGAGCTCCTCACAAATTGCCCAAACAAAATTGATGCAATCGAATCCTACGGTTCAAAGCTCCTCATCGCTTGCTCCGATGGAGCTCTCAGAATCTACGCTCCAGTGTCCGCTATCTCCGACAAATCTCCACCGTCTGATTACCATAACCACGGTGATCAACTTCGAAAGGAACCGTATTCACTGGAGAGAACGGTAAACGGATTCTCTAAAAAGCCGATGTTGTCAATGAAAGTATTGGCTTCAAGAGAACTGCTCCTATCGCTCTCTGAATCTATCGCGTTTCATCGATTGCCAAATTTGGAGACCATTGCGGTGCTTACTAAAGCTAAAGGTGCTAACGTGTTTGATTGGGATGATAAGCGAGGGTTTCTGTGCTTCGCCAGGCAAAAGAGAGTCTGCATTTTTAGACATGACGGTAATTAGTTCAAAATTTGGTGTATTTTCTTTTGTTGTTGTAAATGATCATGAAAGACATATAAAAAAACTAGGAGGATTTATCCTTTGTTAAATTACTCGAAAATTTAATGTTATTTTGGCTAATTATAGTGTAAATGTTAGTGAAAGCAATGGAAACTAGGATAATTTAGTGATTCTTGGAGTTAATATAACTTCTTTAAAATTTGATATTGTTTTATATGATTATATTGCTACTTAGATAATTAAGGTTTTAGTAATGGTTCTAATTGATTTGAGTTGCAGCCTAATAGTTTTTTAGATCGTAAATTGAATCACATTATTTTTTTTTATAGCGGTTATCAACTTTGATTTTGATTGTTGATATTAAGGTGGTAGTTAGTTAATTTGATTGTACTTTTTTCCAAGTAAGGTGCTAAATGTCTTCAATTGATAGTTTTAAGTAGACATTAGGTTACTTGGATTGGAAATCGAGTCACATGATTCTCTTTATTTCTTTCATTTCTCATTAACTGATGGGATGTTTTTTCATTAGCTTTCATTTTGAAAGTATATCTTGTGATGTTAAACCAGTGTTTTGTCTCAAGTGGAGCTCATTGTAGTGCTGAATGATTGGAACTAATGTTTCTTTGTTAATAAATGATTGGAAAAATAAATTTATAAAGTTAATATTAGGTTATTTGGATTGTAAATCGAGCTGTGATACCAAATTTGATTTTGCTAATGTGATAATGGGGTGATAATTTTCTCTTTGGTGGAGCTGAATTCTGAGTTTATTTTTCAGGTGGAAGGGGATTTGTGGAGGTGAAAGATTTTGGAGTTTCAGATACAGTGAAGTCAATGTCATGGTGTGGTGAGAACATATGTTTGGGAATTAGAAAGGAATATTGGATATTAAATTCAACAAATGGTGCATTGAGTCAGGTTTTTCCTTCAGGGAGACTAGCTCCTCCATTAGTGGTATCTCTTCCGTCTGGGGAGCTTCTTCTTGGGAAGGTACTCTCTCTCTGCTGCTGACATTTACTTGGTTTTATTTGGCTTGTCTTTGTTAATAGTAACTGTTTAATTCATTCATTTCTGCCTTTTAGTTGTTTAATTCATTAGTTAATTATGTGCTTATATTGGTGACTAGATACTCCTGCTGATTTGAAAAATTAGTATTTGTTTCCCCTTTAAGCTTGCCTATGGCTTTCATCTCTTGTTTTGATGGCAAGGGTTATGCTGTTGGCAGTTATTGTACGTAAAGCAGAACTGTGTCACAATGAACTTGATATATGTCAATAAGCTACTACTTCTTGAATGTTCATGTTGAATAATGAAGGAAAAATATTGGAGTTATATCACTTATTTTTGGGCTGTCCTGCTTGATTACTTTAATCTCCTTTCTAGTACAACTTTTAGGAACTGCTTAAGTCGGAACATTATTGTTGTTTTTTTGAAAAACATAGCGATGATGGACTTTAGTCTCTAATGAGCTATGTCCTGCAAGAACACCTGTGCATCATGGGCTTTAGTCTTTAATCGGCCGTTGAAGGTTTTCAATTATCATTGCTATCTCATTGCATTAACAAATGGAATGATTTTTATAACCCTGGACATAAGGAACTTCTTTGCTTGAGAGTTGCAGGTATAACTCTTAAGGGGTTATACATGCGCAGGATATACATAGCCCGTAATATGTATGTCCTGAGCATATTTTCTGTTCTCCCTCGTGCTATTTATTGTCTTCTCTTCCCACACAACAAGAATGAAGCTAGAAACTTTTGTTTTTGTTGCTGCCGCAGGATAACATTGGAGTCTTTGTGGACCAAAATGGCAAGCATCTCCAAGCAGAGAAAATTTGTTGGTCAGAGGCTCCTTCTCTTGTTGTCATTCAAAAGTCCTATGCAATTTCTCTGCTTCCAAGACGGATTGAGGTAGCTTAACCATATCAGACACGAAATTAAAATGGAAATCCTCCCTTTCTTTTCTATCTACGTGGCTGTGGATTTGTTCAGAATTTGCCATTAATGTTTGCAGATCCGGTCTCTCCGAGTTCCATACTCATTGATACAAGCTTTTGTTCTTCAAAATGTTCGCCATCTTATTGAAAGCAACAACGCGATAATTGTTGCATTAAGCAATTCTGTCCGTGCGCTGTTCCCTGTTCCTCTTGGTGCACAGGTATTCCCTTCCTGTTTGTAAAATATTTATATGCTATCTTCTAGTTACTAGCAGTAAAGACATAGAAGGTCCACACCTTCCCATTGCTGTCAAGTCCAAATTTTGACAGTTTTTAAGATTTTAAACAAACTGTACAAGACATCTCTCTAAATCTTGTATTCTTATGTGCAATAGCCTTGTCTATAATTGAATCATGCCTTTTTCCATAACCTTAGCTTAAGAACTCGAAAAGATTATGAGGACATGGTACTTTGGACATAGAACTAAGGGCTGTATTATAGTGCAGATGGTACAGTTGACAGAGGACATGGTACTTTGGACATAGAACTAAGGGCTGTATTATAGTGCAGATTGTACAGTTGACAGCATCTGGAAATTTTGAGGAAGCCTTGGCCTTGTGCAAGCTGCTTCCACCAGAAGATTCAAACCTTCGAGCTGCTAAGGAGGGTTCAATTCACATAAGGTAGATGTTCCATATGGGCTTTTCAAACCAGCATTAGAATCATGATAGTTCCAATCTTAGTTTTACATTTGATTTGAATAAGCTCATGGCATTGCCTTGCAGATATGCACATTATCTTTTTGATAATGGGAGCTATGAGGAGGCTATGGAACATTTCTTAGCATCTCAAGTAGATATCATCTATGTGCTTTCTTTGTACCCATCCATTGTTCTCCCCAAAACATCTTTGGTTCCAGAACGCCAGAAACTAATTGACATTTCTCAAGATGCTCCGTATCTCTCAAGAGGTTCCTGTGGATTGTCTGATATTATGGAACCCTCACCTCCAATCCACCTATCAGATTTTGATGAGCATTCGGCACTAGAGTCCAAGAAGATGAGCCATAATACTCTCATGGCTTTAATCAAGTACTTGCAGAAAAGAAGATTTGGCATAGTTGAAAAGGCCACTGCTGAGGGAACAGATGAGGTTGTTTTAGATGCTGTTGGAGATAATTATGGACCTTATGACTCTAATAGGTTTAAGAAATCCAACAAGGTAATAATAGTTAGCTTTTATTCTTTGTTGTTTCATGATTTTGGTGTTACTGTGTTCTGAATATGGTATCAAATGCAATACATTGGCCTTAAATAAGTGTTATGCAGAGGTCATATAGAGGGAACTACTTATCTTTGAAAATCTTATTTCTGTGCGCGCGTGCATCCCTGTGTTTGGGGGCTTGGGTGACTGAGTAGGAGAGACTAGAGAACCTTGAGCATGTTCGTTGATTTTTTACAGAGATCGAATTCCTACATAACAGATGGTGTTTATCTATCATCTATCATTGTTGTTTCATGCCAATCTACATTCATTCTTTCCACGAATACACTTGTCAAAGCAAGTCTCGGTGTCATGGCTACTTACTGAGTTTAAGGGTGTGTTTGGGTGGGAGGTGTGGTAGCTTTTTTTTTAAGGTACCATCCTCTTAAAGCACATACCACATTTTCTAAAAGCAAAAAATACATGCTTTTTAGTAAGAGGTGTGGTAGCTTTTTGAAAAAAAACAACCACACCTCCCACCCAAACACCCTCTAAATTTACAACCTCAACCTCATATTCCATTTGGCCTCTCAGGGTCGTGGTAACATTGCCATTAACTCAGGTGCCAGGGAAATGGCAGCAATATTGGACACGGCTCTTCTTCAAGCTCTTCTTCTTACAGGACAGACTTCAGCAGCTTTAGAATTATTGAAGGGTCTTAACTACTGTGACCTAAAAATATGCGAGGAGATTCTTCAAAAATGGAATCATTATACTGCTTTATTAGAACTCTACAAATGCAACGCCATGCACCGTGAAGCTCTTAAGCTTCTGCATCAATTAGTTGAAGAGTCAAAATCAAACCAGTCAAAGCCCGAGCTAAACCCAAAATTCAAGCCTGAATCTATTGTTGAATATCTCAAGGTAAGATCTCGCATTTGGTTTTCTAGCTTGGGTGCTGTTTTTTGTTTAACTGGTGAAACAAGAAAATAGCATTAGACATAAGATTGGATCAACTGCATAAAAGAAAGATCTGGTGTTTTGTGGAACTGATATGTATAAGTATGGATATGACTGTCAAACATATTAGACAATGTGTTTCTCATTTTATTGTTCCTGCATATTCCTTCAGATGGTTTTGACTAGTTCAACATTTATTTATCAACTAAAACATGTTCCCTGGCATCTTTGTTTTTACAGAACTTTCTTTTCTGGTCTTAAATTTTTGTTTGTCTTAGCATCAATATTATTATCGTTTTGTGCTTTTAACCATTTGTAATGACGCAAGCAATCTGATGTTTTGCACTAGGAATATCATAAAAGTAATTTTCGGTGTTTCTTTCTGTAACCAGATTATTACTTGAATGAATGAATTAAACCTACAGCTTCTATATGTTCAGTGCTGAATGGGTTCTGATGGATTTCTGTATGCAGCCTCTGTGTTGGACTGATCCCATGCTTGTCTTGGAGTTTTCAATGCTTGTTCTCGAAAGCTGTCCCACACAAACTATTGAGCTACTTTTGTCTGGGAATATTCCGGCAGACTTGGTCAACTCTTATCTGAAGCAGCATGCTCCAAGCATGCAAGGCAGATATTTAGAACTGATGCTTGTGATGAATGAAAATGGGATCTCTGGAAACCTACAAAATGAAATGGTAAGAACTCTTGCATTTATCTTTTTTCTTATTCATTCTAATTCACATGGCAAAACAGATGGTGCTGCCAGCCTCACTGTGTTTCATTGGGTATTGGCAGTGCTCCTGGTAATTTTACTATAAATAGCAGTATTTATCTAACAATTTATTTTTCACAGGTGCAAATCTATCTCTCGGAAGTGCTTGATTGGCATGCCGAGTTGAATGCTCAAGAAAAATGGGATGATAAGGCTTATTCACCAACACGGAATAAATTATTGTCTGCTTTGGAGAGCATCTCAGGGTATAACCCAGAGGCTTTGTTGAAACGGCTTCCAGCAGATGCATTATATGAAGAGCGGGCACTTTTGTTGGGAAAAATGAACCAACATGAGCTTGCCTTATCTCTGTATGTTCACAAGGTATTCTGCATTAAAGATCAATCTGCTTGTTCCTTCTTTTTCATGCATACAAATAATGTGATTCTTTGTTCTTGATCACTATTGGTTGAAAAAGCTACCTAACTTTAACTAATTTGGGATTTGAGGCCTTGTTGAGTTGAGGTTAGTTCTTACAAGTTCCTTTTACTGTACAGCTTCATGTTCCTGATCTGGCATTATCCTACTGTGACCGTGTCTACGAGTCTGCAGCTCATCTACCATCTGCAAAATCTTCTGGCAATATATACCTAACTCTCTTGCAAATTTACCTCAACCCCAGGAAGACAACCATGAATTTTGAAAAGCGAATAACAAATCTAGTATCCTTTCAGAATACTAACGTTCCCAAGGTAAGTTCTGTGACCCCAGTAAAAGCTAAAGGAGGTCGTGCTACAAAGAAAATTGCTGCTATAGAGGGTGCAGAAGACTTACGAGTCAGTCCCAGTGGCACTGACAGTAGCAGGAGTGATGGTGATGCAGATGAATTTGGTGATGAAGGGGGTTCTACTATTATGCTTGATGAGGTCCTCGATCTGTTGAGCAAAAGGTGGGACAGAATCAATGGAGCTCAGGCCCTCAAACTCTTACCAAGGGAAACTAAATTACAGGTAATTAATATATGGAAATCACATATCGACCAACAATTCCATCTTGCTCTTCCATTTGATATTTATTTGCTTTAAAATCTCCTTTGCAGAATTTGCTTCCCTTTCTTGGACCTCTTCTAAAAAAATCCAGTGAAGCATACAGGAATCTCTCAGTAATCAAAAGCTTGAGGCAGAGTGAGAATCTGCAGGTATCCACAATATAAAACATAGACATTCAACTGGAGAATTATCCGTACCGGGAATCTTAACCAATCATGGGTTTGATATAAGAAGATCTAATAACTTGAAGGAAGGTTATTTATGAAAGATGATGGTAGAATTACGCCATTTAGCTTGCACTGATCATAACTTCTGTTACAGAGGCAATATTTATGCTGGGGTAATGCTTCTACTGTTGCTATAAATCAATGCTCACTGGCATGGCTGTTGAAAAGCAAAACATAATCGACACATTGAAATAATCTACAGAACAATTATTGAAGCATCAATTTGCGTAGCTTCTGTGCAAGAGTCAATCTTTTCTTACAATTTTCAGCATAACAGTTGCTATGATGCACTTGTTTGCATATTGTTGCTTGCCGAGTGCCACTTTACATTAAACCAAGTTTTTATATCAAATTTCTTTGTAAGAGGCAATTTCAATCAGCTTCAAACTGAAGTTAATGTTCCTAATACATTTCATTCTCAAATCAGCGTGATGGTCTTTATCTACAATTGCTTAGTTGTGTATTTTCTTTATGCATTCATTATCCATTCTCATGTTGTTTAATTGGTTCTTTTTTTTACAGCATGGTTGTTGCATCCATGTACTTGGAACAACTATCTGCTCACCGTTCTATTTTTCTTCACAAATCATGTAAACAGGTGAGGGATGAAATGTACAACCGTAGGAAAACAGTTGTCAAGATCACCAGTGATACTACCTGCTCTCTTTGCAACAAGAAAATTGGAACGAGCGTTTTTGCAGTCTACCCCAATGGGAAAACAATCGTTCACTTCGTTTGCTTCAAAGATTCACAAAGTATAAAAGCTGTGGCCAAAGGATCGGCTCTAAGGAAGCGATGAGGTATTTTTTAAGTGGCAAAATGAAATATATTCCTTTATGAATGAAGCTCGGGAATGGCAGTCTCTTTTGATCAGTTTTGAGCACATGTAAGCTTGCCATTGGTTTGTCTCCTGTCCATTCCCAAATCATGCAACTTGAAAACTGCAAGGTGACTTCTCATTCGGCTGGTAATATTCATACTTGAATGTGGACAAGTGTAGACGGCGGCTTGCAATTTGAAGGGCTTGAGATGATTCATATTTACTGACAGGAGCATTATAAACCCTTACAGAGGGTTTCTCTGCTGTAAAATAGTTGTGAAAAAATGGCTTCATGTGACGTGGTATTATGATAGCCTCGTGTAATTCTCCTATGACTTTGACAGTGATGTGCTTGTGAATCATCTGTTTTGTTTCCTGGAATGACAATATGGTAATGATAGCATTGTGTAATTTCCCGTGGTCTAAAGATCATTCTTCGATAGTACTGCAATTTCCCTTCTGAGATTGATGTGTTTGTTGGATGATCTGCTTTCTTTCGTTTCTCCTTTATTTTGCAGTTTGCCTTTCTGGTTCATTGGCTGATGGAAACTGTATTAACTATTTGACTTGTGTGTGGGTTGATTTTTTTTAAAAAAATTATATATATAGGTGTTTTTGTGAAAAAAATAATCCCAAGCGGAATTTAAAAAGTCCATGAATATATCTAATTAAATAAATCAAGAATTATTTATATATAAAAAAAATTATGAAGCCTGATCTCTACTTAATTAAAGTTAACTAGTTAAATTTATGATCTCGATTATGGACTTAATAGGATTTAATAATTTTTTTATATAATTTTTTTTAAATCTAAAATAGATATCTGAGAACCAACTATACATTCAAGAGATTGAAAAAAAAAATCAAACCAAAATAAATTAAATTGCTCAATTAATAATCAACTAAATATTAAGTGATGAAATTAAAAAAAATAAGTATGAAAATTTTTAAAAATCCAATTATAATGAACAAAAATGAGAAAAGAAAAAAGAAAAAAGGCCCCGGGCCTAGAGTAGCCCACACGTTTGGGCCTTATTTGTTTTTTTAATTTTCCTTGAGGAGTTGATAATTAATTTCTTTTTAATCATCTGCCTGTTAATTATTTTTTAAAAAATAATAGGCAATGCGCAGCTTACCTCACTATGGCAGAAGACACTTCAGCTACCCTGCTTAGGATATTTTAGACCAAGAAAAACCTATTTTTAACCATATCCAAAAAAATACCTTAAACACTTTGTAAAATATATTTATAACATTTAACAACTCAAAAATTAGCTCCAAAACCCACAATCAACCCTAAACAAAAAGTTCTTTGTTAGGTTTAAATCTACAATTTCAAGCAAGTTTTTTTTTTTAAAAAAAACACTTAGGATAAACTTTTCTCATCGAAAGAAACTCATTAGCACTGAAATCAACCCTTTTCATGGCTGAAATTGGTTACAACCGAATTTTCTCTTTTTACCACCAGAATCACCCTTTTTTCCTTTCAATTTGATGCTCCACATTTTTTTTCCTCTGTCCTAAAGTGTTACCAGCTCTTCATATTGCATGATATCACATGTTCTAGGTGTCTATAATTGTTTTGGAGTTGAATGAGATGTTGATTTTGAATTGGAGAATTTTTAGTAATTTTTTCAAGAAAAACAAGGACAAGAATAGATGTTGATAGAAAATGGCAGCCCATTTAAACCTACACTTTAGTCCTTTGATATTTTGTTTTACATGTAAATCTACATTTATTCCTTCTATTTTTGCATTTTTATTTTATGTCCTAAACTTCACTTATTTTATGTTTCATCCCATGGATCTTGAGAAATGAGAAAAAAAATCATCAAGAATATTTGAGAAAGAAAGCTCTCGAGTGGTCAGATTTCAGTTATTAATAACTTTGATTTTGGTTTTTATGGGTTTGTCTTTGAGACATGAACTTAATGAAGGTGGTTTCTATTTTCAATGGTGCTAGAAAAATTTATATTAAAACTGAGAAGTTTTTCTTGTTTGATTTGATTTTAAATTTTTAGGCCGATTAGAGTTTGCTTTGTTATTAAAAATGGGGTTATAGAAGTTCATCAAAT
>Ga0307511_10008106_pt1 | contig 10519 bp, 10 predicted proteins | sample 13_EM_MG_FD_200266 | JGI IMG/M metagenome (GOLD analysis project Ga0307511, IMG submission 200266) | Populus trichocarpa ectomycorrhiza microbial communities from riparian zone in the Pacific Northwest, United States - 13_EM | ecosystem: Host-associated > Plants > Roots > Unclassified | place... | reverse complement strand
CTTCCGGTGTCGCGACGGACTCCGTGCAGGTGAATGCCTCGCCGCCCGCTGCCCGGATCTCACGGACGACGGCATCGGCCGGGCCCGCATCGATGCCCTCACCTTTGATGCTGACACCAGGATCGTTGACGATGACTTTCGCGCCCTTCGAGGCCAGCAGGAGCGCGTATTCGCGTCCCAGTCCTCGGCCGGCACCGGTGATCACAACCACACGGCCATCAAATCTTCGTTCCGTCATCGTTTTGGCAGCTCGATGTCCGCTTTCGCCGTTGCCATCGTCGTATTGAGTTGGTTTGTCATCTTGAAATCCACCTGCACGATGGATCGTCCCTGGTCGTCCACCAGTTTGCCGGTGACGGTGGCGTTGCTGATCGTGATATCCCCGGTGAATGCCGGGCCGCGATACGCGCTGTTGGAGTGAACGACTGCGCCCCACTCGCCGGCCCAACCTGCGAGATAGTCCAGGATCCATGCGCCCATTGAGGCGCCGTATCCATAGGAGCGCGGCATACCGATGTAGCGCGCCCAGCGTGGAAACAAATGCCCGCGCGAAGGGCCGATATACGCACCATCGGTCAGCTCGGGATTGTCCTTTTCCAGGACGGGATCCTGTTCCTTACCGGCCATCGGACCCGTAAAGCCGAGTGCCTCCATGTCCAGATCAGTACGCCGATGAACTCCACACCAGAGCGTGAACAGGTATGCGCGCCATTCTGTAGTCAGACTCGCGATGCTGCGCGGGCCAAACACGCGTGTCGGCAGTTTGTCGCCGACCTGCACGTCATCCCAATACCGTTTGCCGTGCCCGAGCTCGTGCAGCGCCTCGATGTACTCGTATTTTTGATCCTCGAGCTCGGCCAGCTGCTCATCCGACCACTGCGGATCTTCGGTCGCTGTGAGCGACCCCATCTCGCGTGCGAGATCGGCGCGGTAGCGAATGCTCGTGGAACGTTGCGTGGCAATCTTGTCGCCCTGCACGTTGTAATAAAAATTGTCACCGCGCTGGAAGCAAGTCGGGCCTGCGAACTTGGTTTCCTTGACCACATAGTCGAACGGAATTCGCTCGTTATGAATCAAGTCGCCCGCCACAATTCGCGGCCCATGGAACCACCACTCGTCGCCGCCGAAAATCATGTGCGAATCGGGAATCCGGCCGATACACGAGGGCGCGCTGCCGTGTCCGTCGTCGGTGGCGACGGGGAATGATTGCGGCGCCACGATTCGACCGAAGCGGCCCTCAGCTGCGAATTCGTTGTCGTAGTGCAGGCGGTTCGGATAGTGCATTGCCTGCGCCCAGCGCCGGATATCCGTGTTGGACAACGGCTCTTTGATTCGGGCCGGTTGCATCGGCTTGCCGAGGTAGTTGTCGAGATCGGAACAGTCGAGAATTTCAGTCATGAGTGGAATCCGCGACGCGCATCGAAAGTCCTCCACCCTCATTGTGGCCGGCTTTCGACAGTTCGCCGTTTGTCGACATTAGATAGTACATACTATCTTAGGGCAGCGTCAGCTCGGTCCGCAAGGCACGCCGGCTGCGGAATCAGTCGGCTCCTGCCTGAGTCGATTTCACTTTTTCAGCTTTCCGGCCATGGCGGTCAGAGCTTGGCGGCGCGGCATCGACAGCAGCTGGTTGAAAACGCCCCTGTAGTGCTCGCTACAGATCACGACCGGCCCGTTTTTCAAGTTGTCCAAGGCGAGCGTGGCCACCGCATCCGGTGACATCACGTTTTTCAGTGTTGCAGGGTCGATGCCCTGCAGAGCCGCGGCTTCAGTGTCAGTCGCACCGGGGCAAATCGTCAGCACGTCGATGCCTTCAGGACTGAGCTCGCCCCACAGACCTTCGCCCAAACTGTTCACGAATGCCTTGCTGGCCGAATAAGCCGCGGAAAAAGGACAGCCGATCAGCGCCTCCACCGAGCTGGTGAAAATGAACCCGCCTTTGCGGCGCTTGCGCAGCCTGGGGATGAAGCCGTGAGCAAGCAACATCGGCGTGTTGCAATTGACCATCAACATGTCGGTCATTGCCTGGGGATTGTTGTGCGAGTGGTCGCCTTTGAAGCCAAAGCCGGCGTTGCTGACCACGAGCCCGATATCGGCAAACGCGGTCGCTTCCATGATCTGCTGCGCCGCCGAGGGGCGCGAAAGGTCGATCTGGCAGGCCTTTACTCGAACTCCGTGGTCTTTCTCCAGGCGCGCTGCCAACTCTACGAGGCGCTCCACCCGGCGTGCAACCAACACGAGATCCATGCCCAGCGTCGCAAGCCGCTCGGCAAACGACTTGCCAATGCCGGAAGAGGCCCCTGTCACCAGCGCTACAGGGCCATATTCTTCTACAAAACTGCTTTCGTTCATTGACCTGAAGCCCTCCCTCATATACCCGCGAGCAGCCGCTTCCCCGCGTCGACACATCGCCGGAGTCGGACCTCCGGTCCGATGCCCGTCTCGGCCTGCGAGCGCAGCGGTACTTCCAGACCAATTACGGTGTCAGGTGGCAGCGCGGCCAGGATGTCGCGAAGTGGCAGCTCACCTTCGCCGGGGACCATCCGGTTGAACATAGCCTCATCCATGTAATCAGGAATGCGCCCCCTCAGCGGAGCATCACTTAGTTGCGCATAGCCGATCAACGCAGGATCGATCGCGGCAAGGTCGGCAGCCGTCGAGCCCGAACGGCTCAGGTGCATGGTGTCGATGAGCAGACGGAAGTCCGGCCGCCCGACATGCTGGATTGCAGCCAGCGCCGTGGCGAGATTACCGACAGTCAGCCCGGGACCAAACTCGAGCGTCGTTTCCATGCCGCGCGCGGCGGCAAGCTCGGCGAGCACGCCGAACTGGTCGAAGTTGCGGGCGAGGTCGGGATCGAGCCCAACTGTGTTGACCCGCGTAACGCCCAACTCACGCATGATGTCGAGATCGCCGGTCGAACCGCTCATGTCCTTCTGTGTCCGCACCGAAAACCCTTCGCCGAGCGAGATCGAGACATCACGGTCGCGCATGGCCGCAATCATCTCGCGCCGCAACGCCGCATCCTCCCGAAGTGAGAAGGCTGCATAACCGTGGGGATTGAAGGGGAACGCCGTCAGGCCCGTCGCGATGTAGTGCAATCCGAGATCGGCGGCGAGGTTGACGAACTCGACGGGCGGCAAGCCGAAGACGCTGAGATGCTCAATTCCAAGTCGTTGCATCCCCACCCCTGGTGCTTCGGCACCCATCCCGGTTGTTTCCATCGCCGTCTCCAGTGCCTTCACGCCCGTCCCGCGTGCATCCGCCACCCGCTGTTCTCACATCCGCCGCGGATCAACCACGGTCCGCACCGGCGCAGAAGCACTACTCATTGCGTGCAGCGCATCCGCGACGCCAGTCAGGCCAATGCGGCCGCCGACCCAGGACGCGACATCGACTTTCCCGTCGGCGATTGAGCGCAGCGCCAGGTCGAGATCCTGCTGCTCCTCGCCGGCGGCGAAGTAAATCTTGAGCCGCCGCATCTGGCCTGAGGGTACGTAAAGTTGTTCCGGCTCGAGGCAGAATCCGCCGACCACAATGCGGGCGCCGAACCCGACCGAGTTCATAATCTGATTGAGGAGGCCCGGCTTGCCGACGCATTCGTAAATCAGACTCGCCCGCTTGTTACCTAACCCGTGGATGGGGCCGTACGGAGAAAGCTCTCGTGGGTCTATCACCACGTCCGCGCCCATCCTGACTGCGAGCTCCCGCCGATTCGCGTCGAAGTCCGCGGCTATGATCGGACCCATATGCATCAGCTTCAGCCCCACGATCACGCCGAGGCCGATTGCGCCGCAGCCTATCACCAGAGGCACATCGTCCTTGGTGGGTTCGCCTGAACGGGCATGTTCGAGACCAACCGACAAAGGCTCGGTCATCGCCGCCAGGTCATCGTCCAGGCCCGCGGGAACCTCCATCAGCGCGTTCTCATCCAGCAACATATATTCACCAAAGCCGCCGGGGCAGTCGTGGCTCTGGCCGATCACTGAATGTCCGCCGGCCCGGCGCATCACTGGCTGCGAGGTGACCTTGGTGCCGACAGCCAGCCGCCGCCGGCTGCCCGGGCCGTAGTCGATGATCTCACCAACATATTCATGGCCGGGGACAATCACCTGGTCCAGATCGAGGTTTGAATAGGGGCCGCCGTATTGGCGCGAAATCTCCACGACCTTGCTGCCGAGATGGAGGAAATGCGCGTCGGATGCGCAAAGGCCACAGCTATGGGTGCGCACCAACGCTTGACCTTGGAGGGGAACCGGATCGGGCAACTCGCCAACGTGGATTTTGTTTTTCAATAAATAGGCTGCTTTCATGGCAGATCCCGGAGTACCGCATAGGACGGATCGGAGCGATCGCGGCGGCCGGTGTCATGCTCGTACATCGCCGTGGCGTCGCGGACTTCGTCGAAATCGCGAATGGAGATACGTTTATCCAGGCCCCAGCGGCCGTCGCGCCGCGACCATTGATCAATGTAGCGGCCCCACACCATCATGTGTTTGAGCTGCTCGCCCTGGCGCACGCGAAGCGAAGCAGTCACATAGGACTCGCTGCCGGCGCGATCGCCATCCAGGTCAATGATGATGTTTGCAACCTGATGCGAATGGTGCAGCGTGTGCCGGTGCTGCGCGCAGATGTGATCGATCACCCCGCGACCATTGCCCTGATACACCGCTGCGCCATATTCGGCGTATCCGTCCTGATGCCAGATCGAATGGCCGAGCGGTATGTCGAGTCGGTCTACCGACCGGCAATAGCGATAGATGAGATCGGTGATTGCCTGGCGATCGGCGACGTCCTGCAACTCTACGGCGCTACGCATCTAACGCACTCTACTTTTTGCCGAACACACGTTTGCCGCTCTCTTCGATCTTGAGAACACGCGCCCGGCGTGCGCTCGCCGAAGAAAACCCAAAGCCGTCGGCGTCGTCTTCCAAACCCCAATTGTGGATAGGACCGTTCGGCAGCCGGACGAGTCCGATCTCCGCGACGTCTTCGGCAGATGCGATCGACGCCGGTACCGGCAGGCCCTTTTCTGCGAGCAACGCGCGCAGCGCGGGCGTGTCGGTCATATGCATAACCAGCGTTAGCACGTCGACGCCGTGATGGCGAAGCTCTCCCCACAGCGACTCGGCGAAACACAGCGTGAAAGCCTTGCTGCCGGTATAGGCAGCCATATGAGGCGCCCCTCCATAGCAAGCGCCCGAATTGACAAGCAGCAGGCCGCCCTTCCCACGGGCGCGCATAGGCTCAGCGAAGTGATGGCAGCACTGCATCATCGTCACCACGTTGCGCTGAACGTGCTGGGTCCAAGTCACGAGGTCGCGATCCAGGAAGTGCGACCCGTTGGAATCGGCTCCCGCATTGCTGATGAATAGTCCGATCTCGCGCTGGCCTACGGCCGCGACGATGCTATCGAAGGCATTGGGTGCAGCGAGATCGACCGTTGCAGTGATGCAGTCGACGCGGCTCTCGGCCCGAATAACTTCTGCCAGCGCCTCGAGCGGGGCAGCACGGCGCGCGATCAGGATACAGTTGACGCCCCGGGCGGCCACCTTTCGTGCAAAAGCACTCCCCGTCCCTTCCGATGCACCCGCAATAACGGCCCATGGGCCATAGCGCTCAGCGAAACTCATGTGGCTCCCCTCAATGGCACAGCTACCGGCCTGGGCGGCCAGCGGCGAGCCGGTTGCCTTCCGAAACCATCAATTTAGTTAGCCGCAAGGTATATTACTAATAGAATATATGTCGGCGATCTATAACAGAATGATATGGACCAATTGAATTGGGCCATTGGACAGACCGGGGGGACGGACCGATGGAGAACAGGCGACTCAGCTATTTCGTGCGGATTGCCGAAGACGGCTCTTTGACCAAAGCGGCGGGCGTCCTGCGCATTGCCCAACCTGCGTTGAGTCGGCAGATCCGGTTGTTGGAGGAAGAGCTGGGCGTTGCTTTGTTCAGCCGCACCGCCCGCGGCATGCAACTCACCGAAGAGGGCGAGTATCTGCGAGCTTCAGTCGCCGGGCCATTGAGGGCCATGGAGCTGGCTCTGCAAAATGTCCGCTCGTTCTCGTCCCGCATCGAAGGCAACTTCACCATTGGAATGCCGCCGAGCATCTCGGAGATCCTGGCCCGACCGCTGGTGCTGCGCATGAACACCGAGTTCCCCAATATCAAACTGCGCATGGTCGAAGGGCTCACCGCCAGTCTCGCGGACTGGCTCGGCCGGGGGATACTCGATTTCGCCCTGTTGGAAGAGGCGTCGCGCGACGATCGACTGACCGATCGCGAGCTTTTTTCACAACCCCTCATGTTGGTGGGCGGCCCTGACAGCGGGCTCGCCCCGGATCGAGCCCTGGCCTTCGAGAAGGCGGTGCGACTTCCCCTGATACTGCCCACGCATCACCTCGGAATACGCGGAGTGTTCACTGACAATGTTGCGAAACTGCGGACCGCGGCCGACATTCGCTTCGAAGCCGATTCATGCCGGCTGATGAAGGAGCTGGCCGAAAGTGGCATCGGCTACGCGATTCTGCCGTTCGCGTACTTTCGACACGAATATGCGGCCGGCAGGCTACGCTATTGCCCCATTGTCAATCCAAAATTGATGCTGCCCACAGTCCTGTCACATCGGACCAATAACCGCTCCACCATGAACCGGGTCGAGGGCATGGTGCTGGAAACGATCACGGGCATGATGAACGATCTTTACAAAGCGTGATGGTCTGAGGACAGAGCCCCGGCAAGACCCGCAAGCGCCGCGCACGGCGCGCGAGGCGAAGTCAGCTTCGCTCTCTCGCAACGCTATGAGGTGCTCAGCCTGCCCGTGTCCGCAAACGCACGGGTAAGCTCTTCAAGCCGCGAAGAATGATCATCGTGCTACTCAGGTCGAGTTGATCCGGCGGCACCGCCAGCTCGAGCGATTCCACGTTGTTCACAATCTCCTTGATCGCACATTTCATTTCCTGCCGCGCCAGCAACGCGCCGAGGCAGTGATGAACCCCCGTGCCAAAAGCCAGGTGCTGGTTGAGACTGGTCCGATCCATGTCGAACTTGTCCGGATCGGTGAAGCGCAGCGAATCGCGATTGCCCGAGGCCCAACACGCCATCACGTAAGCCCCTTGCGGAATTGTCTTGCCACGCAGCACTGTTTCCGTCGTGGTAATGCGGGGCAGCTGCGGCACCGGTGAATAAAACCGCAGCGTTTCCTCACAGAAGCGCCCAACTTCCTTGTCTTGATTCTGCGATTCCCGCAAGCGCGCCAGCAGGTCTCGCCGGGTCGCCAGCGCATGCAGCCCGAAGGCAATGCCGTTGCGGGTTGTATCCACTCCCCCGGCCACGGCGACCAATGAAATTGAGAGCAGCTCCCGGTCAGTCAACTTCGGTGTATCGGAATCCTCGAGGCGCGCATGCACGAGTTGTGAAATGAGATCGGTTCCGGGCTCGAGTCGCCGCTTCTCAATGGCCTGCCGGACGAAGCGCTGCAGCTGCAGCACGTTGCGTGCGTGCTCGTAGGCAACCTCCCGTGTGGCGCCCGCACCGACCTGCGCCACCATGGAGTCGGCCCCCCGGCTGATCTCATCGACGTTATCCATCGGTAAGCCCAGGGCATCGCAGATGACGAGGATGGGAATTGGCATCGCGTATTCCCTGACCAGATCGGCACTGACCAGACCAGCGTCGGCCCGGCCGAGAAACGCAGCCGCCTTGTCGCGGCAGATCCCGGCAACCCGCGCCTCCATGGCCGCAACATTCGGCCCGGTAAAAGCATGCGCCACCAGCTTGCGGCGGCGCGTGTGCAGCTCGCCATCGAGCTTGAAGCTGTCCGCCGGGTCCAGCACCAGGAACCCTTCGCGCTGCATGTGCTCATCGACTTCAGCCTGGAATGGCGAGCGAATAGACTTGGAAACGCGCATTTCGTCTGAATAGACCTCGGTATTGCGAGTCACCGTCAATATGTCGTCGTGCCGGGTAACCAGCCAGGTCCGGATTCCCTCGTCGAAGTGCACCGGGTCTTCCGCACGCAAACGCTCGTAGTAAGGATAGGGGTCCTGCATGACCTTAGGATCGGCGAAGGTGAAACTGCTCAGCGGTTGCATGTACGAATCATCCTGTCGTTTGGAAGATGCCGGGTCGCTTGGGCGTGACCTGCGGTGCCCTATGCTGGCACTTCGGGAGCATCACCGGACTGTTCTTTGCCGTCAGGGACACGACAGAGTTCTTGATCAGGGTCCTCTGTGAATCCGCTACCCCCTTCGGAAGGCGCGGGCACCGCTATTGCCACTCAGCCGCCAGCATGGAGTCGCGACCGGGTGAGACACGAGTTCGTTGCCCGATCGCGACTCCGCGGCTCTAGAACGTCGTGGCGTTCACAGTGTTAGCAAAGACGGTGTAGTTGTAGAACTGCCCCACCGACAAATAGTTGGTTTGGTCGTCATACATTGCCCAGCCAGAATTTGACCCGGTACCGAAGGTGATGAGGACCTTGCCTTCGGAGGTCGCGCTGATCTGCGTGACCGGGTCGTTGAAGAGTGTCACTGTGCTCGCGACGGTCGATTCGGCGAGACTCGACTTGTTGATGATGGAGGCGAAGTTGCTCGCGCTCGTGCCGGCGAACACGCTGGTGTCATTCGCTGCCATGTAGCAGACTGCGCCCGTGTGGCTGGCCAGTAAAAGGGTGACTTGCTGGCTCAAGGTGAACGCCACCGAGTCGCTGGTCGAATCGCCGGTGGTGGTGATGGTGTCGGTCTTGCTGAAGACATTCAGCAAGACGCCGTTCGCGCTGCCATCACCTGCATCGAGAACATACACGTTTCGCGTCGTCACGTTACCACTGGTGGTGGGCTGGCCTTCCACGATGGCGCATGCCCTGGTGAAAGGACCGATGCTTCCGGACGATGAGCCTGCGTTCTGTCCCAAGGCCGCCCAGTTGATACTGGTCGTGAGTGGGGTATAGACCGTCTCGACGTTGGCATCGGCCGCAGCGGAGCGCGCGGTGGCGGGAAGGAACAAACTGGATGTGCCCATCAACGCGAGTCCACAGGTGAGAATTCGGGCGTGATTTTTCGATAGCATGTTGATCATCCTTAAATTCAAACGTTTCTACTCTACTGGTCGCAGCGCCCGTGACGCGATCCACGAGGCACGATTCAACCCATTGCGCGCCGCCTGCGAGCACCCAGGCACCTGGATGAATCCCGCCAGCGTCCGCCTCGTGAGGCTGTGAGGGTCGGACCGACTCGGGTGGCGGAATCCCGAGAAAATCAGCGCCTTTCGCGCAAGGCAGGCCTGCCCGGACTGAGCGCATCGAACGGTTCAATTGGATGCGTCCCACAACCGCCGGTGGCGGGTACATCGAGCAGAAGCCAACAACTTTGGCTCGAGGCACGCCGCTCAGGGTGTCATGCGCAGATGTATGGGGCTTAAGCCGTAACGGTCATCGAGCGCTCCCTCGCCGTACCCGTGCTGGTGATGTCCGAATCACAGCGCTTGGTTTCTTGGGGCCGACTATAGCGCGCGATTGTTGCAGTGCGCAATGTTATAAACAGCCAGTCAGACCGCCGCGCCTCGTGCAGGTGCCCCAAGGTGAAACACGAAGCAGGCCGCTGATACGCAGGCGCGCTTCATCTCCCTGCCCTCTGGGTGAAAAGGGGGGCCTTGTGCCCCCCAAGCGCTCAAACCATCCGAAGATGGCCGTCATTAAGAAGTAAACTTTGCAACACAACTGTATTGGGTGCAAGAGATAACAGGGTCCGAACAGACATAACTAGTACTGTTGTCCGGCTCTTTCTTGTTCGACTCTCTCTTCAGATTCGCACGCTGGGACAGATGTAGCGAGCAGCGTCCACGGGAGCCGTCGCGTCGCGCCTTTAAACGGCCAGTGCAATTCGAACTGACGGAGCAGACGCGAGAATCATTGTTGGCAGATAGCATGGACAGTACTCCACACCTTACTTCCGCTCCTGAGCGCCGACTCCGGTCCGTTCAAGCCGGGCACGTTCTTCGTGGAGCCACACCTTGAGCTGGTCCTCGGTCGGCAACGCAAGCTGGTAGCGCGTCACGAACACATCGCCGTCGCCGGCGGTCGCGAAGCGCACAACCTCGGCGTCGCGTTCTGCGCAGAGCAGAATCCCAACGGGGGGGATTCTCCTCTGGATAGGCTACATGCGCGGCCAGATGATTGACGTAGAAGCGAAGCTGCCCCGCATGCTCCGGCTGAAACGCTCCCATCTTGAGATCGATGGCGACGAGACAGCGTAGCCGACGGTGGAAGAGAAGCAGATCGATGTAATGATGGCGGTTTCCTGAGGAGATGCGATATTGCCGGGCGACAAAGCAGAAGTCGCGCCCGAGCTCGAAAAGAAACTGTTGAAGATGATCGACGAGCGCCCCCTCCAGATCGCTTTCTGCCATCACCCCGCGCCCTTCGATGCCCAAGAACTCGAAGACGTATGGGTCCCGAAGCTGTGCGGCCGGGGTTTCGGCTAAAGCGCCGTCCCGTGCAAGTTTCAAGACCTCG
>Ga0307511_10008105_pt1 | contig 10519 bp, 6 predicted proteins | sample 13_EM_MG_FD_200266 | JGI IMG/M metagenome (GOLD analysis project Ga0307511, IMG submission 200266) | Populus trichocarpa ectomycorrhiza microbial communities from riparian zone in the Pacific Northwest, United States - 13_EM | ecosystem: Host-associated > Plants > Roots > Unclassified | place... | reverse complement strand
GAGACGGTTTTCGGTTTCTTATTTGCGTTTCGCTCAATCGGTTGGGTATGTACTAAAGATAGAATTCGGTTCTTTGTGCTGTGAATACTATGAAAGTTATTGTGGTGGGGTATTTTTGCCCCCATGTACAATCTGATTATTTGCTTGCATGGTCTGAAGGTATATACTAGCGGGAACACAATACTACCATATACCTACTGCTTCATTTTATATTTCTAAGGTAGATAGTATGAGGCTAAAGTGACGCATGCGGGGGTCTATTACAAGGAGCTTGCATGCAGTGTGGCATGGACATGGACAATGACTGTGTGCGCCGCACTCCAACCTGACTACTCCGCACTTGGCAAGCATAATTACACTCGTATTCTAGTCTCGTCTCGTGACAGGACTCCCGAGCTGTGATAAGACGCTTGACATGAGACTTAGGGGCCACCGTAACTGGCTCCCCTTTCCCTGGATATCTCACCTTATTCGATACACTCCAGATGCCCAAACTCAAGAAATCCTCCACCTTCTATACCACATCTAGTACAAGGTGCCCGGGGGTTGGAGGCCGAGCGGGTAATGCCCCTTTGGCCTCACTTTCTTCTACCGTAATGTGGATAGCATCTGTCTAACATGGGACATGTAGATCGAGATCGAGAATTTTCTGAGAGGTCCCACAAGAGAAAAGGCATGAGTTGCGAAGGAACTCAACTGCCTATATGTGAAGCTCAGTGTGATGTATACATGACTCAATACCAGGAATGCAAAGTAACCCTTCAAAACCCAACGCGATACAAAGAACGCAAAGAGATCTCAAATGGTACCCCATACAAGGAATGCAAAGGAATCTCTAAACATCCTTTTTCCCATCCGGTGCTGGATCTCCCCCCTCATTGAATGGTACTCCCGATATAGCGAAACATACATGATTATCCAATGAGCGAGGTTGAGTATAACGAATATATTAAGATAGCATAGGTATGTACTTGCTATTCACTTTCAGAGTCGATGCATCAATAGGAATGGGAGCAGGTAGTTCTGCAAAGAAATTTGAAATCGATTCAATGTGTGCTATGTATATTACGTCTACCCGAGAGGATATGGAGCTAGACTACAACTATGGGTATATGCCTACAGCATGAGCAAACGAATCCCCAGCAGCTTTAGCCAAGGTCAGGGATCTTTTGGTTTCCAGACAGGCTATCCCCACATCTTATTCAACAGACTCTCGGTGAGTTGCCCCTTTATTAGGATAAGGATGATAGATTTACGATGCCCCCCTCTTGGTATAGCAAATGCAGAACTCTTTGAGGAACGAAAATATGGATCTCAACTCACTAATTTCAACCAGCCTGAGGATTGACATGACACTAACAGACGCACTCCACCAGGGATAATGAGATAGGGATCTTGGGGCTCAGGGAACAAACTCGAGGACTACCAGATTGTCTACTCCATTCCTAGTACTCTGGGATGCCAAGGCATGGATTGCTTTGTGCAAATTCACAAGAAAGGCATGTGTGTTCTGTGACAAATACCAACATAGCATGCCAATTAGCCTCGCCCTAGAGCATTGCAACAGTACCACGATGAATGCTTGCACAATCACCCTTGGAGTGTACTATGGCTAGCACTTATGAGGAGTATGTAAGGCAGAGCTGGAGGTGGGCCATCTTGAAGCTATCAATATCTAAGCAGCTTCCTCTAGTATCGTGTGTCTCAGCTACGAAGGGATGTGCAGCTGAGGAAATGGAGCGCATGACCCCAAACGTACAAGGCCACCAGGAGCATACAAATCTTGTAGAATTAACCGTTACACTCGTATTTAAGAGCCCTATAGTCATGTCTACTAAGCATGTTACCCAATGAAAAGTCACCCTACAAAATGATTGCATATTCCACAATTCCATATCCCCCTGTTCGCTGCTTAAATTCCAGCTCTAAGCTAAGCGAGGTCCGGCTATGGATGAGATATATGACCGTATATGCTCTGGGCCGCTCGCGGGCATCGGCCGCCGTGCCTCTCACGGGCGATTTAAATAATTCCGTGATTTGGTGTATAACGTACTTGAATTGATAAAGCTTTACGAGCACTGATTTACCAAATAAAAAAAGGATTAATAGAGGTATACCTAGCTGGAGCTCAGCAATAGATCCATATATTTCCAAGTCGGTTTCTCCCCTAACAGGCCAATTTGTGTTCATTCAGCTAGAACTAAGAGGTTACCACCGTCATGATCCGTTGGCACTTTCGCATTCAATATACTGATAATTCTTAAAGCATCGGCTAGTTTAATTGTAGTTTGAGTAGCACTAGGAGTATCTGGAATGTCATTCTCCAGGCCCATAAGGTCGGTAGCTGGTGAGGGGTCTTTAGTTGGATAAAGGCTAAATATGCCAGACTTTGTTAACAATTGATGGGGTTCAGGCTGTGGTTTTTACTCTCTTCCCCCCTAAGCCGTGTTTCCGGCACCCCCACCGGGGCCGCATATGAGTATCTGAGTATTTAAAAAAATAAAAAATATGACGACTTCAAAATATAATATCCCTTAAAGCATTTTGCTATTTGGTCCGAATCCACCTGTCTACGATGTAGAAATCGTTCTACAGCGCTTGTCTCGTTTGCGAGATAATAGAGAGTATACCACTCGGTCATCTATATAATAGAAGAAAGTCCTTATCCATCTAGTCCCTCAATAACACGGGGGATAAGAAACCATGATATCCTCATAAATTGCCGTCCTATTCGTTCCGGTGCTGCCGTATTTCCAATATTGTACGTTAGCGTATATTTCCATTTTGTACGTCGGCATATTACTCTTATTCCAACATACGATACTGTAAAACAGCATCTAAATGTTGATAACTCTAGAATCTGCTTCGATTTGGTTTGAAATTGTGGAATTGAAGGTACGGTAGAAATTCGCATACAAAAAAGCACCTGCGATTAAGGATGTATTACCTTGCGCCTTACCCAGACTATAAGTAGGAAACGGTGGGGTTTGTACTAATGTAAAAAGAAATCGTGCTATAAGATGTAGACAAAAGATATTATCATTATTCTAAACTTCACTGAATTCCATACAGCGCATTAATATTCAGCACAAGATGACCAGACCTGATTGCCGAGCCATAAGGCCCTCATTTATAAGAACCTCGGTGGATTCAAATCACCCGTGGATAAGAAACTAATTTCAAATGCCTATTGCATAGGAAACGTTGTAGGTTACTACAATAGCAATGAACTCAATATCCTCGTCTCCATTCCATACCTCATAAGAGCTAAAGATGATGAGTAGTTACCGACATCAGCATGCTCTTCATTCGAAGGACCTGAGGCAATTTTCCTGGAATTCTCCTCTTATTCTATATCTGCCGTCTCAATCGCCCGCGACTGGCATAGAGGGTATGCCGAGGGTGGCCGATGCCCGCGGATTTTAGGAAATAATAGAATACGTCGGAAAAGTTCAGAATAGTTCATAATAGTTCCGGAACATAGAATAACTCCTGGTGGGTGGCAGCCTAGTTCGGAACAATTCCTATTTGGGAGGTAGGCATAGGGGTGTGATTGAAGATTTATTACGCTGCGATAACTTTGTGGTTAGCTTACACATAGTCCTACCCGCAGCGGATTACATAGCCCGTGCTGTCCTTCATGGGGGTTGGTGCTAAAGCTAGCTCTAATGATCCGAATAACTCTAGTCATGTCCCCATTCGTCGTAGTTGCAGCACCAATATATCCCATAACTGCAAGTTAGCGTTTAAAGAGCACCCAGAATGCATAAAGGTTCATAATACCATCCAAGCAGACATAGCCCAGGAATGTATTACTTTTTTGACTCCTTGGGCGCTATGGGTGAGAATCTTTGCCACTAGACAAGCTACCGTGGGGACTCGGAACGCACCACGAGACTACCCGATAGCAACAGGCAAACGAGGAATGATAGTAATATATATCTAGAGATACCGAACTCCAGGGTAATCTTATAGTACTAGGGAGGGATTCCATAATTGGTTTTAGAATTGACATTGGGCAACAGAACTACAGCAGTTATTTGCGTACCATCAGTATACATTTGTCCTATGTGGGGATGCCTAAATATCATTGGCTCGAACCCACTGGCGATCTCCTTCGGCATGCCCTGCTGACATTAGAGATGTTTAAGCGACAAATACGAGGTGTCTATAGAGAATATAATCAGAGCAACCTGACCGGCTTTTTCACGTGGGCGTGTAGGTAGATTTTCTCGGGAAAGTGCATACTCACATTAGCCCAGGACGCATACTATATCAGCCGTGAATTAACCAGAGCATGTTAGCAAATTGGACTATCAAACCTATGTCATCTTGGTATTGATTCAAGAAATAATAGCCCCATTGAATTCGTTGCTGCTTAGGCTCAGGGAGTAGCCCTTCAGGAGAACCACATCCCACTTGAATATCGTGTCTAGTTCCAGATTTACTATGTGTCCATTCCTTCATTTGCCCGTGATCGTTTATATGTCATGGGATCGAAAATGTAAGTATTTGATATGCCGATGTTGAAAGGCAATTTAATATAAAAAAAACATTAAAATTCTATTGTTTTGTGGTCACCACCCCTACAGATCATCCCATCAAGTGTAATGCTCCGCAGTATATGAAAATAACTTGAAAGCGCTGGGCCCCCACGTTATCCACCTTTCTACCACCCCTTCTGGCTTCATCTTTCCTACACATCAACCTTAAACATAAGCTTCATCATAGCCTGGCTGCTGCCTCACGTAATCAATCCCAAACCATCACATCAACAAAGACCCCATCAGGAAGCCCATACAAATACAAATTAAGAATTATAATCAACACCTTCTAGTGTTATAATGAGCCATTCACCACACGATACAGCTTTCGCAGTTGTAAGGGTGTTGTGCTTGTTCCTTGTACAGAGAAGGAGAGTATATAGAGGGTGTTGAGCTTGATGCAGTGGTTGAAGACCTGGTTACGGTTTGGCACGGTTTGGCACGGTGAATATGCGTAGACTTGAGCGACGTCATTGCTCCGGATAGCCTTGCACCCAGGAGGCTGCGACGTAATGGGTGCGAGATTGAATGCTGGGGCCTAATGACTCAGAATTCACACTCTCTCTATAGTTCTTGCGATCCGACAGTATTCTAATAATTAATGCTATTTTTGAAAGAAGAACTTTTTTTCTTTTTTCAAAAATACCTCCTTACTAGTTTGATGAATCAATTTGGAGGAGTACGGAAGCGATATTTGAGCCGCATATACCCACATATGTCACCCCACGATGGGAAGAAAAAGTAAAATCCGCGCTGCGGCTCATCTACGCGTTTCGATGACACTGATATAGAGCGCCAAGGCTGCCGGTAAATGAGGCTCAGCACGCGAACACCGATTGCGATTATTTACAGATTCGCAACTGCCCATTCAATTACTTGCAGATCAAATTGTTTCTATAACTAGGTACACACGTAAGCTCCCATGCAGACACATATGGTAGGGCCATAGATTACCTGTGTGCGTATCTATAGAGCAGAGCCATCGAACAGAAGAGCCCCTATATTTACATAGCTTCGGGACCGGCGACTCCCCATGATACGTTATTCGTTTCTTGGCTGGGTCACGTAAGGATGCCCGTAGTGATAACGGCAAGCTGTGAACATAGATATATCGTAAAAGCTCGTGGGTAAGTCCATATCTGGTATAAGACTACCCCGCGAATATGAAGATAGCCCCTGAAGAAATGTCAGTGCACCTCCCGCTTGTAGGTAAGCACTAGACTACAACATTAATAACGGCAATACTTAAGTCAAATCCACTAATCCGAGTGGGTACCTGCAATAGAATTGGATATGACGTTACGCCTCTTGAGTAAGGTGTGTAACGAATAATCCCGACTTGTTACCCCACTGCACAGAACTTGCTGGATCTACCCGAGTCGACTAGTCGGCTGATGGTATATTCATATTATCCATGGTAGCCTGGACAATGAGGCTGGGTGACGTAGGATGGTAAGCTCCCTCAAATGATTGCAGTTCAAATTCCATCAGTTTCTTTCGGATTGTTTTGCAGTTGGAGCATCCCCGGGTAGACCTGGGAACTGTCGGAAATAGACTGGCTCATATTCCGGCTTCCCCCGAGCCTCTCCTGTCGACTATACCTCCATCGAATCTTCTATGCGTATTTAGTAAGAAATGAGAAAATCCATGCTGCAGGTCACAAATGACTGCCGTATCCAGTTGGTAGAGAACGGTGACAGAACCGGTGAGGATCTAATTCTATCGGTTGAGTACTTGTCCTATGCACTTGGGGTCAGGGTTGTTAGCACTGGCAGACTCAGTAGGATCTGTATTCAATTCGATTAATTCTCTCCAAGGCCGCTCCCATTCCACATTCCGTCTTTCAACCGAGCGTTTCCTCTCACTTCCATCTTCTATGCAAACTTTGGTAAGCAGTGCTAAAACCTACAGCGCAGGCCATGAATGACTACAGACATCCTGTTGATGCAGAATAGTGGCAGGACCAGGGGGGATTTAACTCTACCCACCGGTTGCGCGCGGGTGTGCATGTGTTATCTATGTATTTGGGTCCAGGTTGGGAGCAATACTAGTGGGCTCAATCGACACCGTATTTTGATGGATTCTGCCGATTCAATTTCTCGCCACGGCCATAAGCCCCATGCGATGTCATGATTACTTTCCGCGGAACCCTAGGATATAGATATGTACAGGTAACAGCGGTGTCTCACAGTATATACAGCAGGACTCTATATTTGAATCCTCTATCATTGCATAGTAAACCTCCCAGCATGCAACACTATAGGTCGGGCCCCGGCCTGTGCTGGGACTATGGCCATAATAGTACACCACTCTAATACGACAGCCTATATTGTAGATGGGCGGAGGGTAAGGCCACCAGTACGGGTAATCGGCGCTGGGGGTAATGCCTGTATGGGCTGGTGGAGCTTTTATGGACCAGGCAGCAGGCCTGGGAAGTAACAGGAGCAACTAGATCAGCGGGATCAACGGAAGCAACAGAAGCAGGAGGCCCGATCTTGATAGCACTGCTATTGCACGTATATACCATTAATACCTGCAGGTAAGCTTAAGACTCGTAGGGCCTCATTCAAAGGCCAGCACACTGATAATGATTCGCAATATCGATGACCCATGTTGTGCCGCGCTGTGAGGTGCGTGCCAGAAACAGACAGAAATCTCTTCGAATTCTGACACCGGGATTAATCTTGTGTGCCAACTGTCCTCGCAATCCTCGTTTTTCGGGCAGAGCCTCGAGAATAACGCTCCTTGAGATACATTATAGGATATAGAGATACACACTAGATATTGCTTGCATATTTCGTACAAGTACTGCAGGTCAGCCAACTCCCCTATATATATCCCTAAGGTAGACGCAGCGGAAAGGAGCACAAACTGTGCAACTGCCATCACTCCACTCTTGCATTCTAGAACTCGGACCAAAGCTTTTTACCTTCTGTCAACTTGCCCCCCACACATCTTCCTCGGTAGCAGACCTAGGTACCCACAATACGCAGGATATCGGCTTCAGAATGGCTGACCCCCCCGAATCTGCGGAAAATCCAACCTCCGCTACCTTTGGAAGTCTCTGCGAGGTAAAGTTACTAGAGCAAAGATATGACGAACACGGCCGACTCATTACGAACCAAATTGAGGGCAAGAAAGCTAAAGATGACTTCTCCCAGCATGCTCTCGTGCAGCGCCTGATCTTCAGCCAGGACAATAAGCTCGTAGAGACTAGGCTGGATATAAATTCGCCATACATTCTGCAGGCACTCGACACTGTTGCCGATTTCTACCCAGCACATCCTGCTCCGTTTAACGAGCCTGTCACCATCCAAGGGCCCTACATGATACTGGGCCACTATTGGGAAGAGTTATCAAATTACGCAAGTTCAACCCAGGATGACAAGGCCAGTGTACATCTAGACCTCTTATTAAGGTTTATGGAGCGCGAAATGGGGGACGGCAAAAGAAAATCTGAGCGTCTGCTTGCTGTTGGGCATATCACATTCCCATTTTTGTGGATGATATGTAAACCAGGTAGCCTACTTTTGGCAGAAAGGTGTGGCCAGTATCGTTTATTTCGGCTACTCGGCGCCACGTACGGCGAACATTGCATGGCTGGTCGGTATTGCAAACTTCGTGTTTCGTTTTCTGACTATGATGGAAGCAACTCTGGCCGGCGTGACACGAACATATACGTATGGGAAAATAAGCAGCCTGCTGAGACAATGCAGGTCAAGCAGGTCGCTGGTGAGATGGGTCATCACAAAGAGGAAATGAGTATTTATCCGCTAGAATATGCTGAGAATGCACAGGAAATGCTCACTGCACTGAAATCACGCGGAGAGAAATTCTGGGGATTTCGCGGGATCTATGTCCAGCGATATAGGGGCATATTGCGGTATTTGAAAACCCCACCACTCGGATTTTTCAGCAAAGATTCAGATGAGTCAGACTACGTCGGGATATTCGCGTCTCAATCGGTCAGTTTTACCCCAAAAGTCTCCGAGTCACTCCATTTGGCTAACTCGACCGTCGGAAGCATAGATGGATGGTCGAATAATTATCGACACGAAGACTTTTTTCGAGGAGAATCCCTATCACTCCCCTCGCCTATATGACTGCTCGCATCATGGGGCCGACCGTGAAGGTTCAATAGCAGCTACTCGCAAAGGTTCCGGTATGAAGTACTATGTTTGTTGTGGCTGGCTCCTAGAGTGCAGTCACATGTGTATGCAGGGCTAAGCTTTGCTAACCAGAGTTCCTACCTATAGGTCCAAAGCACACACATAAATTCTGGCACCCTGAAGACCCAATTCTCTGTCCTCCATATGTCCACGGCTTTAGTCCTTCTCTAAAGCAATGGTGTCAATTTAACATTGATCAAATTGGTGACCCCAAATGGGCCGAGAATGCATTTGACAGTTTGATCATGCCGCCCGACTCAAAGCGACTCATCAAAGGCCTGGTTTCGGCACATGAGTTTCCTGATGATGGAACCAAAGCACAGCAGGACCTGAAAGGGAGAGGATTGGTTATGTTGCTACATGGCACACCGGGAACAGGTAAATTTTACCCTGTTGTGATTGGCTTCGGAATTAGCTCTGTATAATTATTAGACATACTGATGTATAAATTCATTGTGATTAGGGAAAACATTAACGGCTGAAAGTGGTACGTGGAATTTGGTGGCCCACATCCTTGACACGAAAGTAGCTTTTTGCTAACCTAGGGCTCGGAGTTAGTTGCGGAACATACAAAGAAAGCACTAGTAGTAGTTTCTGCCGCACATCTCGGTATTACCGTCACCGAAATTGACAAAGGATTATCAACTCTCCTTGAATATGCTGCGGCATGGAAAGCAATTGTTCTCATCGATGAAGCCGATGTTTTCCTCGAAGCCCGCTCAAGTGGTGGCTCTAATCGACTTTTACAAAACGCCGTCGTCGCAGGTACATTTGAGAGCCCTTATTCCACATTACGGTCAAAAAGGTCCATGATGTGCTGACTAGTGCCAAACCACGACAGTGTTCCTCCACCAGCTTGAGTACTTCGCGGGCATCCTTTTCCTTACTTCCAACCGTGCCGATAGCCTCGACCTAGCAATCAAATCTAGAATTCACTTAGTCCTGCCTTTCACTCCGCCAGACCTAGCTAGTCGGAGAGCTCTGTGGGAGCAAACCCTGGTGCGCTTCCCTGCATCTGATGTTGACTTCGATTTGGATGAGGCGCTACGAGTGCTGGCCCCACGTGAGATGAACGGTCGCGAGATAGTGGGTGCGGCAAACATGACTAGGACTCTAGCAAGAGGAGAAGGAAGAAGGATTACCTGTGAGCACTTTAGGACCGTGTTGCAAGTGCTGCAGATGCGGGATTTGGATTTCGAGTCACAAGAGCCTGGGGCCTCGGAGAAGGTGGGATTCTCATAAGTATCGACGTTTGGGAAACTAGTTACGTTAGCCAGGCCAATTTCAAGAGAAGCATTAGCTTAGCACTATATATTTACTATGTATTTACGATGTATGGCAATGGGAGTTGACATTTGTAGGGCAGGTGGATATGGAGGAGGGAGGAGGGGAGGGGGTACATACATTTATGCACCACAAGTATGGGACATCTAGGTACATTGGCCTGTGACCCGACGCAAACGCCCCATCATTTACATACGGCGGATACGAAGGGGTGTTAGAGAGGACAATCAATACATATATATTACCTTGGTGTAGCGGAATACATGTGCAGCTTGAATTGGGTCCCGTGATATTGACGGCGGCTTGCTTCCTACCATGCACGGGTTGGCATATACAGTCCCATTCAGGAACTGTCCGGGATGCATAAATGGGAGCGCGCATAACCGGTTCAGGTGGGCTGCATATATGGGTTATTTTGTCTACGCCAGACAGAACGATGTCTCCAACCTCACCTTATGACTTCCGGACATCCCAGCCGGCCTCGTGCTGCCTGGAATATGGAAAATAGCCGATTTATGCAAC
>Ga0307511_10008104_pt1 | contig 10520 bp, 14 predicted proteins | sample 13_EM_MG_FD_200266 | JGI IMG/M metagenome (GOLD analysis project Ga0307511, IMG submission 200266) | Populus trichocarpa ectomycorrhiza microbial communities from riparian zone in the Pacific Northwest, United States - 13_EM | ecosystem: Host-associated > Plants > Roots > Unclassified | place... | reverse complement strand
CAGAGATGCTCATAAACAAGACGCGTTTTCCTCTCGGGTCGCTCATCTCCACTCAGCCTTACAAAACCGGGTTACCAAATAATCATGTCTGCCGGGCGCGCGCGGTGGTCAGTCTTGGTGGTGAAGAAAAGCGTGGTTCTGATGGATTTAACCCACACTGGCGGGAAGGAAGGTGAAAGGCAAGGGTGGGCGGGGCATCAAAATTCTCCCACGGTCGATGACAATATTGAGCGTCAACGTTGAGCGCTAGCCACTTCTCACCTGGAACGGTGGGGGACGCGGCCAAACACAAACCAAGGTAGAGGATGCCTTAAACTCGGACGGTGGCGGTACCAGGCCCATCCCCGTCCTGCCCCAGCTTGTCCCGAATGTTGGTTATGGAGTGGCGCAGAACAGACCCCTGAGCGAACACCGCAATCGGAGTGGATCTTGAAGTATCGAATCCACCTTGCTATCAAACTACCACCTGCGCCGACCCGACGACGACATGGGTTGCAAAACCTCCTCCCTCTACTACTAAAGGACCGTCGAGCTCGAAACGGAGGCATGGTTCCAGCCGGGTCCGCCGATACGACCAAGCCCTCCTCCCCCTCCTCCCCTCGAGTCTCGCGGGCAATCTCTCTGCGATTTTGAAAAACTGTAAGGTACAACCTATCTCTCTTGTGCCACCTTACCCGCAACGCTCACAGTTATCCCACCGATTGAGGACATACTATACAAGAATAGAGCCATCGGTACCCCGAGTTGAGAAACTGGCACAATCGATAAGTGCCCCGGTTCCCGAGGGCGAGCTCTGGGAGGGGGAGAGAAGGAAGGTTCTCAAATAGTAACCCCACAGCCCATGGCCGAGAGTCAGTCTAACGTCCGTGGGTTGCTAGGAAACTCGATACTGTTCTCCAAGGCCTCACCCCACTGGTTCACCGAAGCGAAATCACCTGGTTTCCGGACTGCGGCGAGAGTGTAGCTATGCTCGAGGGCATTATCGAGGGTATCAGCGACGCTATAGTGGATTATCAAGTTCATCCTCCGAGTGCCCGCCCCCACCTTGCCCAACGTCTATTTCAGATTTCGTCACGACAGGAAACAATTCTTCTCAGTGGAATGGACTCCGCCACAGGCGCTGGGCACTGTTCCGGGGACGGGGAAGTGTGCATAAAGGGAACGAGAGTGGATGTTTTGCAACTCAACCTTTGGTCAAAGCCACCACGCGTTCTATCGGCATGGCGCCGGAGGACCAGGAAGTCGGCGATCGCTCGGACATTCGCCGAGGTCGGCTCCGCGGGGGGAAATATTTGCGCGGTATTTTTTTGCTCGCGAGATTCTGAGGATTGGAAAAACTTCGTCGATCTTCCCGACTCTTGCCTTTCAGCTCGCCCGTCAGCGCCCCCAATTTCGAGAGCGGCTGTTCCAAGTCTTGAGGATCACCCCTGATGCCAGGCGGGAGTCTCTTTGTTCCCAGATGGAGAAGTTTATAACTGAACCATCCAAAGCCACCCATATTCGGACTTTCATCATCACCGCCGCCCTCGACGAGTGCAGAGACAAGGAGGCCGCGTCCGCCATCCTTTCGGTGCTCTCCCGCTATGTGGACGAAATTCCGCAGGTCGAGTTCTTTCTCGCTGGCCGTCAAAAACCGACGTTCCACTCCAGGGTCCCGTTCGAGCCGCCCCGCATCGCCATGGAAGTATTCGAACTGTATGATACTAGGCGTTCCTCGGTTGGCGGCGATATCAAACTATTTTTCAGGACCCAGCTGAACGACATTGCCAAAATCCGGGGTGGCTGTAGACCTATGGGAGATTGGCCGAGTTCGCACGAAATTGATGTCCTCTGCGAGAAGGCGGCGGGACTTTTCATCTGCGCTTCAACGGTCGTTTGATTCATCGCATCCGAACGCAGCGCCCCACCACGTCGCTAGACCTCGTCACCTCCCTTCCATGTCCGATACAAGGAGGGAAAAAGAAAACATCACTTCATGAACTCTACACCCTGGTCCTGAAGCAAGCATCTCTCGACGTACATGCAGATCGCGAGGAGTTCTACGACCGTTTCAGGTCTGGCGTTGGGGAGTTACTACTCCTCTTCAATCCCCTCTCAAGGGTGGCGCTGTCCAGCCTCCTGGGAGTCCCCAACGCCCCCGCCACTCTTCACGCACTCCACTCACCCCTCCTCGCTCCGACGAGCAGGGCTGACCCTATTTAGTTCTTCCACAAATCATTCACCGACTTCCTTACGGACCCAGGAGAATGCAAGGACAGTAGATCCGTCGTTTCATCATCGGGAGATCCTCCTTTCGTGCCTCAACCTGATGAAGGGTGGTTTGAAGAAGAACATCTGTGACCTTGATAACTACGCTTCCCTTGACAAAGTCGAAGATCTCCCCGCGCGCCGTAAGGCACGGATTGGAGATGTATCGGAATACGCATGCCTGTTTTGGGCGAAGCACCTCACGGAGATTCCCAGCAGTGGCCACGGTACCAAGGAAGTGTGCGAAGCGACCGACGAGTTCTCCGTGACGCGCCTTCACTTTGGATTGAGGCCCTCGTCGTCATGGGGAATCTTGATGTCGCGCTTTATGCCATTAACAACGTCCAGCGGTGGTACACCTCGGTTGGGAAACGTTGACTCTATGATCCGCGACACTCCTTCTGAGATATACCACTACACCCTCCCCCTTTCCCCTTCCTTGTCTTAGGTTTACATGTGCTACAGTACTGAGCTCTTGCGAGTGGTCGAGATAGTCAAAGGGCTCCCAGAAGGGTGGGGAGAGTGTCTTTACACAGTTCCCTTCGACCACAATCCACAGGTCCTCGCTTGCTGGAAAGAGCTCGTCGCAGTTGGCTTGGACTCTGGCGACATCGTTATCGTTGATGTAATCACTGGGATCCGCACGTCTGTTCTTTCTGGGCATGCCCACCCGGTGGGGTCACTCGCCTTTCGTCGGATGGGACATTGCTCGTATCCGGAAGCGACGACAAAACCATCCTGTTGTGGGATATCCAAACCGGTGTGCTTGAGATGGTCTACTCTGGCCACACCGGCCGTGTTCGTTCTGTCTCCATTTCCCCGGACCACTCGATGATCGCCTCAGGGTCTGATGATAAAACCATTCGCTTGTGGGACCCCCGGACGGGGGTGTGCTTTTGTGTCATCGACGGGCATGTCGCTGCTGTCAATTCTGTCAGCTTCTCCACACACGGGGCCCGATTCTTGTTATCTGCATCTGAGGACTATACCGTACGGCGGTGGTCCACCGAGTTCCAGGTCGGTCAGTCATAGCAGAGGTGACCACATTGCTCGCTCCACACGCGGGACTTCTTTCGTTTCGTGGGGGAGCGGAGTTGCCAAGGTTCGCAACTCTGACTCTGGAGCAGTCATCGCCAGGCTTGTGGCGCTTGGTGGGCCTCTCAAACACTGCTGCTTTTCCCCCAGTGGCGAATTTGTGGCTGGGGTGATTCAGGACATCGTCTTCATCTGGGCCATCAACGACTCGCCTCCCCTCAATCCAGGCCGACACCTATCCCATCACCTCCCTTACATTTTCCTCCTCCCTCATCTTATCGTCCAACGACCAATCAATCAAGTCCTGGTGGTTTGATGCCTTGTCGACGAACTCGGTTGTGGCCGATCCAGAGTCTACACAACCCGCTCCACCTCCAATCGAGTCCAGGCAACCCGCTTCTCTTCCGATCGAGTCCATCAGCCTGCAAGCCAGCGATGGTTTCGCTATCACTCACGATTCAGCTGGGGTGGCGAGGATTTGGGATACCTCGACCGGCGACATGAGAACATCCTTTGCTATCCCAGCCCAAGAACTCGAGTGGGGAGCCACGGAGTTGATCGGCGACACGTTGGCCTTTGTTTGGTTCACAGACAAGGAAATCCACCTCTGGGATACCGAGAGGGGCTTTCCAACGGTGGACGTCCCGCAAGGTTACAGGGCCTGGGACTTCAGGGTATTAGTGAAAGGGTCCAAAGTATTTCTCCTGGATCGCAACCACATTCGAGCCTGGTCCATCGATACAGGAGAGGTCGCGGGTGAGGTGAAGTTGGAGGGTGAGCCGCTCTCCAATTCCCTCGTTGTGTACTGGTCAAGGGTCTGGGCTCGTTTTAAGGATTCGCCAATTCAGGGGTGGGATTTTGGGCCAAAAGACTCCCGACCTATTTTGTTATCCGGCCTGTTCTCGTGCCCCCTGCCCAGACCCCGTTTTGCTTTCATCGATCATACTGAGGTCTGGAACATCGATCCATCTGGGATTGTGGATACAGACGCCGGGAGAGAGGTTTTTAGACTGTCTGGGAGATATTGGAAACATACGTGGCACGGTGGGATGGCTGGCACCTGGTTGCTGGCTACGACTCAGGGGAGGTGTTGATCCTCAACCGGGCAACCATGGAGTTCATGATTTGCACTGCACAGCCAACTAATTATGTATGGGGAGTGTGCGATTGTCCGTACAATATATTCGTGTAACAAGCAGTCGAGGAGAAACAAAAATATAGAAGGAAAGAAAGTGGGGTAGACACAAAGTGACCAAGGGGGGCGGGGTGGATGCCAATGACGTGAACGACTGGAGAGATAGATAATGCGGTAGTCAAGAAGGGAGCAGTTGGACCTCCCGAGGGTGACTACGCTAAAAGGTGTGCGGGGCGAGAAACGCTGTACAATCTGGTACTAGTGTAGATCAGCAGCGTAGATCTTCCATTCGTTCACACCTCGAATTCTCTGTACCGAAGTCTCATTGCCAGACAAGTACGGCACTTAAAACCAGTATTATACAACAAAAAGGTAGAAGAGATAGTTCAGAATCGTGTGATATGTGCGTACAAGGAAATAGAGCAACACTTCGCAGGGAGTAATTACACGCCCGTGGTAATGCTTCCAACTAGATTGAGCGGAAACAAAAAGAGAGAGAAAAAAGATGAGAAAGACATCGACGCAAAGCGACCAACAGAGATAACACAGATGACGATGATACGAACACAAGGACACAGGCAAACGAAAAAAAAAAAAAAGCACACGAACCACCAGCACGGTCAGGAAGAGACCGAGGTCAATCCCCCTTGAGAGCGACCAGGGCAGCCCTCGCCTGTTGAAGGTTGTCGATCTTCGTCTTGAGAGCGATGGCAGCCGGGTTGGCGGGCCACGAATCGTACTTTATCAACGCGTCCTTGGCCTTCCTCAACTCTGAATCCATCACCGATAGACACGCGTCAAGTTCGGTCTTTCTACTACCCTGAGCGAACTCCTTCGTGGCCGTCTCCAACTGCTCCCGAACTTGCGGGATCAGCTCCTTGTACTTCACCCACAAGATCTTCAACCAAAGCCCCATAGCATCCGGGCTGTCTACGTTCCTGATTGCCTCTGTCAGCTCCGGATTGTCAAGGCACCTCCTCAAAGGCTGAGGGTCGTATGGAACACACCAATCCTGGGGCTGAGAGTCATCCGGAACGGAAGTAGAGTATTCCAACAACTTCCACTTCTCTGTAACGATGTGAGGACGCCAGTGGGGAGAATTGATCATCCTGAAGAGAACTCCGAGAGCGGCCCTCTTGGCGCCGTAAGTGTGATCGATACTGTCGACGATGGAAGCCCAATCGACACACAAAGTCCTCATCTGATCAGGCTCCATGATTGGATGAGGAGTGTTGAACCACCTGTCGCCAACGAGACAAAGGAAGTATAGGGTGACCCAACGAAGTTGGAACGGCTTGTTGCCCTGGAGTGCGTGGCAGATACCGCGGACGAACGAGGGTTCTGTCGAGTCGAAGCGCTTCAGTGCCTCAATGGCGACAGGCATGGCAGAGTAACCCAATCCCGTCAAAGCATACTGAATTGGCTCGTCCTGGTTTTGACCACCTCTGATGGCCAAGTCGAAGTGATGATCCAAGAAAGTGAGAACGTCGTGCGGATCCTCAACCCATGCGACAGTTGTCCACTTGAAGGCGTTGCGCATGGCGAGACGAGAGGCCTCCCACTTCTTCTCCTGAGGGAAGGAAGCGGGTGCCTGCATGACGACGTGGAACAAGTCGTAGCTCTTCGCGGGGACACCATTCCCTGATAGCGGAGCGATGAGTTCCATGGATTCCAGGGCGCGGTCAATCTCTTCAGTGGTGGGGGAGGGGTTCCTGAACGTCTCGGTGAGCTTCTCGTAGATTCTGTTGATCTGAGGCTCGACTTCGTGACTGTAACGAAAGAAATTAATTTCACACGGTAACGAATGCGTACAAAGTATATCCACCTCTTGTCAGCGATCAGCAGATCGTCGATGTGCAACTTGATCCCGAGGACCAAACCGACGATGAAAAGGCAGTCTGCTACACTCGTCGCCGGAGGGGGAGGCTCCAACCGAAGAGAGCGGAGAATGAATTCCTTAGTGTCATCGGGCAAGGGCCCACCTTTCCCGAGGACGTCCCAGGCGCGGTAAAGGAGGACGTGGCCCATCCAAGTGTGGTGTGGAATAGTGAAGCGGAAGTTTTCCCAGCACAAGGGTTTGAAATCACCGTCACCGAAGATGCGATCGAAGATACCGAGGGTGGCTTCCAGGTCCGGGTCCCCCTCGTAACGCGTGGACCCCATGATCGGATGGCAGCTCAAGATGGATTTGAACGAGGCCTTGTTGTACACATTACCGAAACACTCGTGCTGGATGGCTATATGGGTGAGAGCCTTGGCACTGAAGTAAGCGTGGTCCCTGAGTGCCGGTTTCAATATGAGGTGCCCAGACGAGTAATGGAAGCATTCGAGTAACGTGTAGTAGAGCCTTTCCAGTGGGATAGCCCGAGTGCCAGTATGCCAGGTGATCTCGGGGAGGAACCTTGCAATCGCCATACTGAGATCCATGTCCGTCGGCATCTCGAACATCCACACAATACAGTTCGAGTCCACTACATAACCGTCGTGGTCCCCGTTGGTCTCCAGATTGAAAATTAGGGGTGGCTGGGTAGTTACGCCCAACTCGATGTGTTCACCTAAACCATTCGGACCACCAGCCTTCGGTCTCCACTGTCTCTTCTTCATCCAGGTGATGAGATGCTCAAACCGCTTCTTGAACCGCCCGAGATATTGCCTGTGTCCGTCGTCGAAGCAAATAAAAAATCGAAGGGTAAGGGAAAGGGGAGTTTGGAATGGACAATTGTAGGAAAGAGTGGCGGCGGAAGTGATGAGCAAGTAAAAGAGAAGGCCGAACGTCGTGAAACCGATGACAACGCTTGAAACGACTCTGTTGATGAAGACGAGGTAATCGGACAGGGCATAGCCGAGGAGGAGGAGAGCGATTTGGAGCATGAGAGGTAAACATTCCATGACGAGATTGAAACGCCAGGACACCATCCCATCCATCTTGTGTTTCCGCTGTCGACCGCGATCAATGACGGACCCACGCCCCACCGAGGCGTAGCGGTTCAACCACTGTTTTCCCAACATGGCGACGAAGGCGGCAAGGAGGGAAGTTGACAAACTCGAGTAGAGGATGGCTTGGACGTGGACGATGGTAGCACCAGGGCCATCCCACTCCGGGAGGGCGGCATCGGCCCCAGTCGGGACCTTCCCAAGCGCGGCACTGGCGATAATCTTGAGGAGCGTGTGGTTCATCTCCTCGAAATCCGGTTTAAGGTTACTCTGAACGTCGATGATGAAAGCGGATGTGACCGCAGAGAACAAACCGGCCTATTCTCAACGTGGGGTTCACACAAATACACAAATATCGAGGTTTACGGGAAAAATGCTCACAAATATCAATGTGCTATTCAAATCTTCGTCGTATTTCTTGATAAAGTCGTGGTCGTGATCGTCCGCCGCGCGCTGGAACCTAGTGTAGAACTCGACGGCGGGGTTGTTGGTCGTCCCGAGGCTCGGAAAGAGAGCCGACAACGTTTTGAGCATGGCGTCCTCCACGCTGAGAACGACGGGAAGAAGGGCGATTAGAATGAATCCAAAACAGAGAAGAGAGGTTAATTTGGCGCACACTTTTGGGTTGATGGTTGCTTCTCCCATTATGGGTTACAAGGAACCACGGTTCGTGCTCGACGGGTTATGAGAAACAAAATGAGTTGGTGTGAGCGAAAGGAAGTTGGTGGAAGGCGAGGGCGGTGGAGGGCGGTGGAGGGGCCCAGGGATGCTAAAGTGCCACGTGGCCTTTATACTATCTCCACCCAAACCCACGCCTGTGGCAATGCCTTGAGAATGGAGGGGTTCCAGTTAGAAATAAACGATGAGAGAATAAGTGAGAAAAGCATGGAAATAGAGGAATGGGTGACTGTCCGTAAGACTAGATAAAACCAGATTCTTACATATCCGTCGTAGAAGTGCCACTAGCCGAGGTTTATTCCTCAATATCCACAACCCTGTATGTAGCGTAGCTCAACGAAGTTGAAAGTTGAGGCGTAGAGGTAATCACAGTATTGTATGGGCCTGATGCAGGCAGTGTTGCGGGTCTTCCCGATCCCCATAATTTGGCCGGCGGGCTGTTTCGAACGAAATGGTCCCAACGCTGTCGTTCCAGATGTGCGGTTTGGAGACATTATCCGCGACCCGACGCAACGGATGGGGTCCTGACAGTTCCCTTATAAGGGTTCGATATTCATCTGGATTCATTTGTAAGTTACACGTTGTACATCCTACGGACAGTCACCCAATAAGACGGACGACAAAACAACGTACATAATCTGGAGGGCCGGCAAGCGGCAGTGCCCACGACCGCGCCGCCTCGATTTGAACCGCTCCTTCTCACCCTCTTCGCGACGTTTTGCTCGACTCTTAAGGTAGGGGGGTTAATGATCTCTCCAACCTCCGCAGTCCGGTGTGACACGAAAACTGGCCCGAGGTCACACCGGTCATAGTCACCTGACGTGAACTGAATCACTAGGGGTATTCACGGTTGCAGCAGATGCTGCATCTGCAGCTGCTGCAGGCGCTAACTAATCGATCAAATTTCCTTATTTGGCACACCGGTACCTCGCGTTCCTCTCCTTGACTCGACCCGCTGGCAACTCTTTAATCCGCCACATACCTTCGTCTCAAACTGCAGGGTGGGGTACATACTTGAATATATTAACCAATATCTAATTGTTCCAAATAGATATGCCACGCCAGAGCTACAAGAGCCTTATCTTTCGGTCGTACCTCATCTCCATGATCGTTCGAATGATATTCACCCCGCCAGTGGGAAACATCGAAGAACAGGCTGCGCTTCTTGTTGCCAATCTCCTAGTTGACCTCAAGATCCTCCACGCAATCCGGAACACACGATACCTCCTCCCTCGCACCCCGATCCCAAAACACAGTAACCTCCACCTTGTGGAGGAGTATTCCCGGGATGTATTGTTTCAAGATCGTTTCGAGTCAATGCTTAGGGTGTCCCCCTATGTATATGAGGTCCTCATCAATCTCATCAGTGATCACGCCGTCTTCCAGAACCAGTCACACAACCGACAAACTCCAGTCTGGATACAACTTGCGATAACACTCTATCGTCTTGGACATTATGGGAACGCCGCCTCCGTCCGTGACGTATCTCACAATTTTGGGTTCTCGGAGGGCGCGGTTGAGAGCTTCACTCAACGTTGCTTCACCACACTCGAGTCACTTCACAACGATGTCGTCCGACCCTTAACTCGTGAGGAAAAAGAGGTTGAAAAAGAATGGATTGATGCACATGTTGGGTTCCATGGCCTGTGGCGTGAGGGTTGGGTCATGTATGATGGAACAATTGTCGTACTTCATGAGCAACCGGGATTTAATGGTGATGCTTACTTTACTCGGAAATCAAACTATGGCTTGAATGTTCAGGTGTGTGGGCCTGATACCGTTGGGGATGCATGTTGACCAATGTACAACAGATTGGGAATGTCCCCTCAAACCTCCGAATTGTTGACTACAGTCATGGCTTCACTGGTTCTGCACATGACTCCACTGCATTTCAACACACTGCTGCTGCCCGCTATCCGGATTGGTTCTTTGATGGCCAGGAGTTTGCCTGGGTGGATTCTGCCTATGCATTAACCATCCGGACAATTCCTGTTCATAAGGAGCCTGCGTCACGGCTCCGACGGAATGCAATATTTGACAAGGCTGTGTCACGGCTTCGAGTTCGATCTGAACATTGCATGGGTGCACTCAAGGGCCGGTTCCAATGCTTACGTGGACTGCGTGTCAAAATTAACAGCCACGAAGACCATCGTAAAGCCATGCGATGGATCTCGGTTGTCATCATCTTACACAACCTTATCATTGATATCAATGAGGCTGATTGCATTCACAGGGGGTGGGAGGATGGTGACACCAGGGGTGATGGTGAGCTAGCTGGGGATGAGGATGAGGGTGGGGGTGAAGGTGGGGATGAGGATGAGGATGAGGATGACCCTGCAGTGACCAAAAGGAATCAACTGATAGCAGAATTACTTTGGGCTAAGCACCATGAATGACTTAAACAAGTGTAGTAGGGGTTTAGAGACTGAAATTGAAACTAACTCATTGGTATATAGACCAGTAAAGGAGGGGGTACTTCTTAACCAATACC
>Ga0307511_10008103_pt1 | contig 10521 bp, 15 predicted proteins | sample 13_EM_MG_FD_200266 | JGI IMG/M metagenome (GOLD analysis project Ga0307511, IMG submission 200266) | Populus trichocarpa ectomycorrhiza microbial communities from riparian zone in the Pacific Northwest, United States - 13_EM | ecosystem: Host-associated > Plants > Roots > Unclassified | place... | reverse complement strand
TGATTTCCTTCTGGAAGATATTTCGGGCCCCTCGCTTGATGAATGGCCCCTCTTCGCTTCCACCTACTGAGACAGAATGGAGGAGTTACTTACTAGGGCGATCTAATAAGAGAACACGGGGTCATTCGCCTCCGGTTGGCATTCAGTACTACCCGTAAGGCCCTGATAGGCTGGGCAGGCAAGCCCTCTTATTAAAGGGCGACCATCCGTCAATAATCCTCCCAACTCCAACATGGCCAACACCCACACCCTTCCTCCTGACTCGTACTACATCTTCTCGGAGGTTGACGGGAAGTCCCTCAACCTTTGCGATGGCACAGCTGTGGCCCGCGAGCCGGTCGTAGTCGGAAATAAGCAATTGCTTGTAGGCATTGTCTTGTCCAAGGCTCACTCCACTGTGAAGTTGCTAACCCCCAGTATCAACAGTTCCAGATCCAGCCAGTCGATCCATCGAATAATATATACACGATTTGGACCGATGCTTATGATAGGCACGTACGCGGCGGGGATGTCCACATCTACGGGACCGTGGACAGGAAGACTCCACAGAAGTGGATTATCACCTATCAGCCAAGCCGCAATGCGTATAAGTAAGCAGCGATCAATACCATCGCACAGACTGTAGGAATTCTTAACATAACCTTGACTTTAGCATCGAGACACTAAACCGTCGTGCATGGTCCGATCCTGGAGGTAATCCGAATTGTGAGCGCAAGGTAGGCATCTAATGCTTCCAATGACATTGGGACACTGCATTTAATATCGCATTATTCTAGCTCTACCTCGAGCCCATTTGGAATCCGACTGGGCCCCAGCAGACGTTCAGGATTCAGGCACTTGTGTAGACGAGGGGATATGTAACCACCGAGAACTGGAGATGACAAATCTGTTGAAATCATGTACTATTTTGAGCTGCATAATGGATGCCTTTCCATAGGGCTTTTCCTGATGCCTTACTACTTTTAGTGCCGGAAATGCTACACAACACCATTTTGTCTCAACCAGGTGTGCAGTCATAATAAATATGATTTAGATTATAGTCTACTTATTCCGGTATCAATATAACTGAGCATTGGACAGCATTATTAGAAATGAAATGAACTGATATTACGGCCGACTACATACTACGCTACGACAAATGAAATGGCACTCTAGCTAAAGGTGTACGGTGAACATTTCATGAGTGGTCACATGATCATGATGATACTACGTAGTACATAACCGAGTGTAACCTGAAATTTCTCGCACTCTCCATTGCCAATGCCACCCAAAACAGCGAAGACGGGAGGTACTTCTTGGGTACCAGTAAGCATTGTATCCGTCAAAGCGTCGTGTCCTCGCTCACAAGTGAGACTGTCATGGGTAGGTGGTCCCGGACGGAAGTGACATGTCTCTCTTCAAGGCTTTGGACCCAAAGGTTCAGGAGCGCTGGCGCATCCAGCGACAGCTGAAGAATGCGTTGCTAGGGTATAGTACCCTGGAACTCGTTCAAAACGAAGACAGGCTAGTCTTTGGGACTTGGAACCCGCGACAGCTCCAGCCCAAGCAAATCCGCCGACTGACCAAATCTTTCCAAAGCGACGGTCTTGACCGATTCGACCTCAAAAGCGTTATGCCCATCGTCGTGCCAAAGGACAGCATCGACCTGACCTCACTCACGCTAGACCCTAGCGAGCCCTCCAAGCTAACCGAGCTGAAGCTACAGCCTAATTGCCATGGGATGGCAATCAAATGTGCGGGGGGGAAGCACCGCCTCCAGGCCCTCAAGTTGTACTTACGAGATCTCAGGAGTGCACAGGACGACCTTATCAGAGAACAAGACCGTATCGCTGGTATTCCGGACGAGGAGATTTCAAACGAGGACAAGCGCAGGTTCAAGAAGGTGCTCCCAGAAGCAATGAAGAAGCTGCAAGGGATCCAGAATTATGGAGGACAATGGATGGTCGCTGTCTACGACGAAGGTGAAATGCGAATCGACCGGTTCAACCACACGACAATCACTAATGCAATATTTAGATTATATCCTGAAGCACGGTTTAGAACTAGCGCAACATTTGAGCCGCAACGAGACCAAGCACGTCTACATGGAAACGGAGGAGGAACGAGTAATAATGGAAATACAGTACATGGTCACATTGGACAATCAGAAACGCACAGCTAGGTTGACAGAACTACGTTCAGCCGCTGGCGTACGCAAGAAAGCGGACAAACTCGTCGCCATATTCAACTCTAATTCAGCTTTTCATGCCGTCGAACAATTGGTCCAGTACGGTGGCCATTTCATGGAGATGCCCGAAATGAACGTTCGCTGGCTCCAAGGACACCTTTGTGGACCATATGGCGGGGTTAGTCCCTTATAATATATCATTTTTTTCTCAGTGATTTATTTCTTAGCTATTATGTGTCGCCATCACAGTCATGGCAAAGAGATTAGATCTCTGCCTAAGCTCGTATGGTTTACGCGACAGCGAAGTCAATAGAATGTTCAAGCTCCATAAGATGGCAATCGAGGACACAGGCAGCTCCCAGGCGGTGGAGCATGTAGACAAGGAGTTTGCTACAACATATACTGCGCTTGACCAAGCAGGATGTACACGCATGAGACATCTACTGCAAGCCACTGTAAGCGCATTCACTTTATTCCCTCCATTGACTGACCTGTTCGCAGAACCTCCTCGACATCATCGATACTGCATGGTCATCACACATGTCTACACAAGCAGTCAAAGCGTTTGCTTGCATGGCCGACAATGATTATGCTTCCGCATATGAAGAATATGTATTGCAGGCGTCCGAAGACATTGCTACGCATGTAACGCAGGAACACGTACGCAAGGAGGTTTCTCCAGAACTTCTCCCGCTCCTGGATGGCTTCGCTGCTAAATTCAAATTCATCTGTCTAAACCACACTAGTCCATTCTTCGGGCTTCCAGTCCTCACGCAAGGGCCCCTCCGCGTACTGACTTCACATTTCAGACGCATCCAAGAGGCACTCAAGGAGGTACGTGCCCAGGTCCTTTCACAGCTGTTACTAAGGGAAACAGGTGTCAAGGTGGTTTGACCCACTTGTAGACTACTCAGTCGCATTCAGCAAGACGACAACTGCTCCATCACACATGCAAGCAGCCATTGACGCACTACGAAGTCATGACCGTCTCAAATCCAACTCACCTGTCCATGAAATTGTCAGTAATTCTTGTAGTCTTGCAGCCGGCAATTGATGGTCATTCAACGTAGCTGTTGGAGTGCATCTTAACAGGCTACGGGGCATGTCTAGACATGGAGATTGAACTTGCAGACGTTTCCCATACTAGCAGAGTATCCAACACGAGGGAGCTCACATTTCTTTTCCCTGAAAGATCTAAGCAGCCACCAGTGCCCGCACCTCGAGGATATCCTTATGAAGCTGCTCCGAAATTGTCCCCAAAATATTCCCGCAAGCAGCTGGCAAATACTCAGGAGAACGACGCAATTCAACTCACACATCTTCGTTCGCACGCCACCCAACTTGTGAAAGCCATGCAACGCGCAGTAAAGGCGAAGGATCCTGTCCCGCTCAGCAGCCACGCTAACCGTGAAATCGATGGTATCCATCTAGTTCATCGCACCTCGTGGGGTTGGCAGGCAGTGTCTTCCAACTCGAGACTTCGTGAATTTCAAACTGTGGCCGGCGCGGCAGTACTAGAATGGGGAGTTATCAAGGAATACAGACCTGAGCTTTTCACGCCAGGGTCCGGCGCTGAGGTTTTACGCTGTTTACTTCTTAAGAAGGTTAATCTGTTTACCAAGCCATCCCACATGGCCGGCATGGAAGCGCAGTTCACCTTTGCTGACCAGGTCATCCACAAGCCTCTCACTGGGCAAGAATCTTTCCCTATTGGCGACCTTTTTGCTAAATTGGAAAAGAAAATGTCTCAAATCTGATGCTGCAATAATTCAGAATCTGATCAGGGGAATCGAACGCTGCCCATTTGCGTGGCGTGACCTTGACAATGAGGACAACGTCAAATCCCCGCTCATCGATCAAAAGATAGACCAATACCTCAGGACTTTGGCCAGGGTGAGCTACGTGCCAGTCTAGCTATCTTTTTCTCTCTCTCTGATCATAGAGCGGCGTCATTTCCACCACAGGTTCTAGCAAAAAGAGCATACAGGAGACGGAATGGCGCTGACAATCCAGAGCAAGACGAAAAAACGTTAAACATCACCTTTCGTGGAACAGGAGAAGTGACGGTGATCCCGAAAGGCAACCGAGTTCCTCGACGTGCGCATCGAGCTGCCGAAGTCATGGCGGACATCCAGGTCGAGCACAGCAGTAACGAACGTGCCAAAGCCGATACAGAACCTGGCACTGTCAATGTGATAACGAACAATGGATCTGGAGATGTCTTCAATTCTAGCAATAACTTGGTTGACGATCCAGCCTTAAAGCCAGCTATAAATACAATCACTGGTGCAGCTGCGAGTCTTGATGCCGGACCAACCGGCGGTCAGATGGCTACTTCTAGCAAGTTCCCGTCTGAGCATGATGCTTCGCAAAGGAAAAGACAACGAACCTACACCTTGTCTTGTGGTAGTGATGACGGTCGTGTGGGTGTTCTCACTTGCTTCAGGTAACTTCTAGCCTCACCATGACCAGATTTCAAATACCCACGGCTTTAACGAAACACAGCAACGGATAAAGTACCCGCAGATTATACAATACTCAACCAGTCATAATAGTATATCCTCTAATGAATCACAAGTTTTGGTATACCAAGTAACTTAGAGTTAGCTCGGAAACTTGAAATCAGAGAACTGAGTGTGGCAACTGGCCAATGCTATTCAATGCTATGATTTGCTTATGGACAATGATATGACCTTCGCTATGGATGTAGCACTACATGACTTGGAGTGAGGTGTGTTGTAATTCATGTTTCGCAACTCTGCCATTTCGCAAAACCGGTGCAAAGATAGTATGCAGTGCCTCCAATCTCGAAGCCATGTATTTCGCATGGAATCTAGCATCTATCGCCTTCCTTGTATGTACCTGTCCCACCCCGATGATCACACAACCTGATACGATTTCGTGTTTACAACTCGCTCGCACGAAAATGACACGTCTCCACCATCAACGCGTTCCGCACGAGCAACGTCAACACCCGCAACACTTCCCTGAGCTGCAAAAGTCACATGGACAGGGAAAAACACCCCTGCGTCCTCCCCACCGATAGAGAATTCAAGTGTACCAGACCGTGCATCGTCCACACTGACTCGGGGAATGCTCCAATCCAGTGCATGAGCGCCGGGGTTGAGTGTCCATGTCGATGGCTCGGAATGGGTCGATACGGTGGGATAGGACCCAACACTAGTGATTAGAGTAAGGGGGGTCCGTATTATACAAGGTAAGGAAACTTACGGGAGTGGAATGGAGATGACCACATCATAGAGTGTCATTTGTTCGTTTTCAAGTTCGTATTCGATATTCACGTCGCACGTTCCCTCATTAGAAGGCGACGGCCAACAGTTGACTGCCAAACGATGCCCATCAGCAATGGACAAATGCAGGTTAAACCCGCCGCGTACTCGATAGTGGAACATAGCTTTCGTCAGTTCCGTCATATCGCCACTTGAGCACCCCAAGGGCCTGACCAACAGGGAACGCTCGGGCGGAGTCCTTGAGCGCAACAATTTTCTCGCCTGCACCGGGTGCGAACTTGGCGACGTTGGGGTGTTGCTTGAACTGGAGGTCCGTTCCAAATCCAGGTGCGAGTGGTGACAGCGCCAATCGGATATGTGCGAACTGAGGGTCGGATACCTGCAAGTTCATCTCTCCACGAAGCTCAAGCGACTTGGCACCACCCTCGCGCAGGAGGGAAACAGAGAGCGTCTCCTTGACGGAAACATGCACGCTGCATCGATAACAATAAGGAACCCTTATGGGTTAAAATTTTCTTTAGGTACTACTCACCTCTCTAGAGTAACCGTGGGCAGGTTGCTTCGGACCTCAGTCTTCGTAGGGGCTGCATGTTCATTCATCACTGGAGTCGAAGGCGTTGATATCTCTTCCGAAGAGATGACCTCCCCACCAAGCGCATCGAGCAGCTCTGCTTGCCGGGTTTTCTTACTTCCGAGTTTCATGCCACCACTCTTGAATGCCGGAGGTCGCGAAGCAGCAGGCGCAGGTGATGCAGTGCGCACAGGCGCAGGTTCCGCGGTGTCGAAACGTGAAATAGGCGTATAGCCCGACCCTCCCGCGCCGAGGTACGACGACCCACCGCCAATACCACCAGCTGCGTTCCGTTTTTGCTGTTCCCGGCGTTGCATCTCGAGTTGACGTGCGCGGCGTTTGAGCTCTTCTTTTGCCTCCGCCTCCTTGTTCTGTAAGACGGAACATATGTAGATAATACGTCTGATATAAGCAAATGAGGAAGAAACCTACCCGAGCAATGATCTCCTGAATCTTTTCTTCGTGCGATTCCATCTCGAGAATGCTGCGAACTTGCATAAGAGAGACCTGTTCGCGATATCCAAGACTGACGATCTCATCAAAGGCGCCCAAAAGCTCAAATGCGACGCGATGAATCTCGCGCTCATCGGGGGTACGACATAGGTCAGCGACGACGCGCGCGAAAAGATGGAGTGTTTCGATGTCTTGAAGGATATTCGAGGCTTTATTGGTGATGAGAAGGATATAGAGGTCTTCCAGGGGCTGATACACAAAGCGTACTTCGGAGGTTTCAACGGAGGTGTGTTGGGAGTTGGGGGGTATGAGTTTTGGGAAAGAGGCTAGGAGAGACTCGATTCGCATCCTCGACATGGGGTGGAATTGTCGTGAGATGACGCCCTTGCCACCTTTCGTGCATATCGAAGCTGCTAAAACAACCTGTTGGACGGTAGGTATTCTGGTTGGAACACAGCGAGATACACACCATCTTTGTATTCTAAGTTGTCGATACAGGTGAAACAAGGACTGCAACGTGGATGGTAGTGTTGCACAGCCACCTCACTAGGAAAGCAGTGACATCCTCACCACTATGCATTGACACAAGCAATTGCTACATACACAAGGAAAGAAGCGTTACAGTAGCAACAAAGAACGGGGGGATCGACAATTATGGAAAGTGAGAGAGGGGAAGCACAGAGCCCAAGTGAGACCGTGGCTAGACAAAGCTACGCTAGTAGTAGTGCAGTAGTAGGGACTCACAACAAGAGAAATGGAATAATGTGCGTAAATGAGAGATACCCGTTGGATTGTGCAGTAGGGGCTTCTCTGGATGTGCACCTTTTTCATTAGCCCCGTTTCAAGTGGCCAGCAGGCGCAAAGCATCATCTCCAGGCGATGAACTTGGCACGAATCCAATGCAGCCAGCGTTGTAGGGGAAATCTTTACATTGGTTAGCAACGCAAAAGGCTCACATTACACAGATCGCGATGGATGATCACTACCATAAATCACTGGCCCATATGATATTACCTCGTTACAAGGGATTTTGTTCGAGGAGATACCCATAGTTCGAGAACTAGTGTGGAGGGACGACTTTTTTCCTTGGACGTTACTAGGACGGTCCAAAGGAAATAGGGCTGATGGCAAGCTGGGCAGCGATGAGGGGTCACTGACACAGGTGAGTACAATCAGGGAAATTTGGCTCTTACATGGCACCCCTCCTTGATGGAGAGGTATCAGGAAGGGAATTAACAATCCTTTCTTTGCTAGCTATAGCCAGCGCTCGTGCTCGTTAGGTCGTATGGGCATAGCTTACATCTATCCGTCGCAACAAACTACATGGCATGATGAGACGTATGTACTTGCGTTCCACTCCGAATGTTCGAGTACTGAGGGAGAGAGAACCAGTTTCCATTCTTTGCAACTGGTTCGAGGCGGGTATTTCGAAGCTTTCCGAAAGGCCTCTAGCTGTCGCTTGCACTGGAGTTACTGCACCTGACCACCTTTCGTGAACAGCCCAACAGTGCCGTGCGATTCGAATCGACGTGCAGCGTAGCAGGAAAACGATTGACACCCGATTGTGGTCCACTCGAGCCCGCATCCAACGCAGTTCCCAAGGATGAAACATTTGACCAAGATGTGGCATTTGGCCATGGATACAGCTAGCAGTTGGCTAGCAGGATACTTGTTGGTACACGGTATACCGGGAACTCGCACGGCTGCATACTCCCATATCAGGTATCGTCACTTTGTCTAGCATGCCAGGCCATCTGGTGAATGGTACAGGCAATCCTCACTGTGAGAAGTGCAAGGTGCCTTTCGGGTCGTTTCGAAGCGGACGAGAACGGGACCGGATGGTATTTGCTATGTTTTCCATGCTCGTCACATTCAAATTTCACTGCCCCACCAGCGTCAATCGCACCCATTCCGAATAATCAACCATCCTATCACAGCCTCTGGTGGACCACAGTCAACTATCATAGTATATGTTCACATTCATCTTTCGGAAGGTTCAACGGCCGATTGACCGTTGTCATGCGTGTATCCCCTGATTAGGCCAAGAACGCTCCAGTGCTAGCCATCATCTGTGTGGACATATAGAGCATCCACAGCCCGAGCATAAAATGGTGTGGACCAAGTTTGTTTAGTTCCACCACCTCCCGATATTCTTACATCCACCTTTAATCTACCGTATTCATCACAGTCAACTTGACCTGTCTGCCATATAAAAGGTGTGTCTTATCGTGTCCGCCAGTCAGTCCTCTGTTGATTGTTTTATCCCTTCACTCAGTCATGTGTAATCTTGTAGTACCTATCCGCACTTGTTCAAAATGCCGCCGCAAGGAAAGATTGTTTGAGGACAATATTAGCAGTGAGAAGACAGACAGCAGCGGGGTTGGTGGTACAGTCTTCCGACTCCACTGACTGCTGTGCTGACTGGTGATCCTCAGCTGTTGGGGTACATGGATCCCGCTCAGGACTGCTATTCCCGCTGGTGTGTCTTCAGCAGCGAGCACCCAAAGTCCTGCAGCCACTGCTGGCTTACATGCAAACACTCGTAGGTGCTGCTATGGTCAAGATCTGAGCATTTACGATTTGTTAACTGCAGGCATGGAAGAACTAGAGAGATCCAAGGTGGATCGTCGTCCTACGTATGCTACGGCTGTGTACCACGGGCGAAACGACAGCAGACATGGAAGCCACCACGACCAATTCAGACCAAAACCACGTTCCGCCAAGGTGCTTCCGATGGTTTCCTCGGCATCCACAGGTTGGTGACCGCACTCGCACGCTAGCAAGCGGGGCAATGTGTTTCGATGCTCTAGCTTGAGTCCATCTCTGCACCGGATCGTAGAATTTGATCGGGGTATGGGAATGGCTTGACACTTTTCGACGGAGCAGTGATTAAGCTTGTAGAGTACAATAGTACGTGGGGCAAGAACCCCCCAACCGAGATAGTCCATGTTTTCCCACGGGCGGTGAGACCCACAGCCTCCGCAGAGAGCAGCGACGCAACCACCCCACAAAATAATTCATTTCTTTTTCTGTCGGCACATATCCGCCCCCCCGCGTCCCCATCAGGGACCGTGTCTGAAGACCAAGTCGTATTTCGACCGTGCCGTTCCACCGCCATGGACAATCCCCAGCAATACCAGCCGCTATCACACGCGCTGAACCCACCAATAGTTCAGCCGCAATACGAGGAAGAGGAAGAGGAGGAGGGCGAGGATGAGGGTGCAGTCGAGGAGCAGCTCGAAAGGGAGGACGATGACGGCGACGAACATGTCGGGTGAGTCCCCCATCTTCGCTTGCTGTGCCAGTCGTGTGGATGAACATGTCCCATCTCCATGTCATGCGCTGCAGCCCAAGCAATTCTTCGCATCAAACACCGAGCGCCATAGCCGTCGGAAAGCAGCGCGAAGTCTCTTCATCCGCGCATCAACAACAATCAAATGGCCAGCCGCCGCCTGATGACGCTGACCGCAAGCGACGCCCTGGCCGACCTCGCGGTTCCAAGAACCGGCGTCCCCATGGTCCCGGGCCCGACGCGTCTAATACCCAGTCAACAGGCGCACGGCCATCTAGCAGCCAACTCGGATTCTACCAATACTCGTCCCCGCCAGCACCTGGAGAAGTGCACCCACATAACCAGCAGTACTACGAGTTTCAATGGCGCGTGCTAAATTTGTGTGCGGAGTTCTATGGCGCTGCAGAAGAGCTTGTCGTAAGTTGCGCCGTCGCGGCCGATGGGGGTATTGACCCATTGAATTTGCCGCCATCCAGAAAGCGACGCCCCCATTCGTTATCGCCCAATGCTACCAAATGGGTCCAACCGTAAAAGTCGATCCCCTGACTATGGTTAGTGAGGCGAAGAGGATATGTGACGCCCTTGTACGTGTGGTAGTTCCTTTCGCACGATAGACGCTTCATAGTTCCTTTATACAGCTAGCCTCACCAGCTCGACTAACCACCCAACCACCACCACCACCCTTGACATTCATACCAGGCTACCCACATACGCATACGCATACTATCACACCGCCGCAATCTACGCCACCAGTTTCAACTAATGGTAAGACGACTCCAGCTACCCA
>Ga0307511_10008102_pt1 | contig 10522 bp, 9 predicted proteins | sample 13_EM_MG_FD_200266 | JGI IMG/M metagenome (GOLD analysis project Ga0307511, IMG submission 200266) | Populus trichocarpa ectomycorrhiza microbial communities from riparian zone in the Pacific Northwest, United States - 13_EM | ecosystem: Host-associated > Plants > Roots > Unclassified | place... | reverse complement strand
GGCGCGTGAAGTGGATGTAGATGGCTCCATGCTGATATGAGTTTGAGCTGTTGGCAGCATTGTGACCAGATTAAAGTAGGAGGAACCCGGTGCTGATAGTCATTGTATTGTCCAACACGCATTCTTTGTGTGTCATCCCCCCCCCCCTGAGGGCTGGTTGTATTATATATTGATAAGACTGTGTAATGATCACATTAAATATGTATCTCGATTCATATTCTAAGATATGTCTCATGTTTGCGTTGGGGGTTACCCTGAACTACTAGTACACTTGGATGTGTGGACATCTCCACATAACAATATTAGATTCGCCACTCATGGAAAAAAGCTATTATGACTGTACTATATGTGCCTAACCAGCCAGTCTCCTCGGCGTATAAATGAGATACTATTAAAGGCCGAACGAACCACTATACCAGCTACCACACCTCCTCCCCTTTACTTCTGAACAATTACACACCATAGGTACTTAGCTTTCTGTAGTCAAGTACAGCAAGCCACTTTTGACAAATCTCACCACGACCGGGAATGAAACGATAAAAAAAAAATAATAAAAAATAGAAGCAAGTTAAAACCAACTAAAACAGCACTAATACATCAGATTCGAAGATTAAGTTCCACCAGATGCAACCAACCAGAAAAAAGAGAAGGAAGATATGAAAAACAAATTCAAGGGGTTCCCACTAACCAGCACGAAACCACCTGCCCAAGGTCAATCCTCCTCATACTCCTCTGCTGTATTGCCTCCTAGATGGATACCAAGGTGCAGAGGGATAAGTTACCAAGCAGTAAAACGAGAGAGTAACTATCGATGGGCAAACCAACAGTACTTTTGAAAGCCGAAACACGAGAAAAACCAAAGCCACAGAAATGGGGGGTTACGAAAGGAGTAAATGAAACTTCACACAGGTAGCTCAGCTCAACGCATCCCCCTCAATGTCAACTCCTCCATCTTCGCCGCCAATAACTCCTTCTGTAACTCCCTCTCCTCCACTGAAAACGGCTCTGCCGTGTTCTCCCCCAGCACTATAGGTACACTAGTCTCGGCTTCTCGGTTACCTTCTGCCATAGCCACCGTTCTCCCCGTAATCTCGGTGGTAGCAAGACCTTCTCTTCCCAAAGCCCACGCTGCAGCCATCCTCATTCTTTCCCTATCCCTCTCCGCATCGGAATCCCCCCAAGGGTTTCTTGGAATCAGGTCCGCTTCCCTGGCTGCTGCGTCTGCATGTAAATCTTCATAGTGGAGAGAGACTTCTCCACCCCTATTACCTCGTCTCGCTCTCTCGGCTCTTCTAGCACTAGGTAGGTATTCCTGGAGACGACGTAATGAACGCTCATAGCCTTGGTTCTCTACGTGAGACAGAGCCCAACTGGAGCGAAGGAGGCTGAATTCTGAGGTGAGGATGTCGATCCGCGTCTGCATTGCGCGAAGGCGGGTCTCTGCAACATTCAGGGATGGGGGTGTGGTGCTAGTAGTGGTAGGAGTGTCACTTGTACTTGTCGGTGGAGCTACGGGTCTTACTGTGGGCGTTGCTGCTGATGGGGTTGTAGAAGTTGATGCATCTAGCTCAATAGTAAGAGGGCCTGGAACTATGGAAGAAGCATCACCTGGGGTCCCGGCAGGATTAGTACCTGGGGCCCCGGTAGCACTTTCGGCCGCCAGTGCAAGTGTGCTATTGCTTGACCTTATCGTCGCCAACATTGCGTCTTGTAGGTGTCCGATCCTCCTAATATGGCTGATGAATGTGTCAAATGTCTCGTTAGGTGCGATATGATGCCCAGGAGGAGGGGTTGGGAGAGGCCACCAGGTGGCTGCCGGGAGTGTTTGAGGAACAATGATGCCAGTTGGAGAAATTGCGTCATCTGAACGTACTATTCCCAGTCTACCGTCGCCAAGCATTTCGGGGCGGACCGGATTAACCCACCTATTGAGTCTGGGAGGATCCCCAGCGCGAAGACGATTAATTGGTGGTATTGAAGAACTCCTCTGAATGCCGGAGGGTGCTGGGCCAGCCTCGCCGTTGTCACTAGCTGGCTCTCGTGACTCTCGGAGGAATTCATCGAGTGTGATGAGGGCGTCGCCCCGATTATCAGTAGCTTGCCTATCAGGCGCTTGCCTTCCAATAGTTTGCCTTTCAATAGCTTGAGCTTGCACAGGGACATGAGACTGAAATTGGCCTGGTTGTAGAAGATCAAGGGTCGCCCTTCTTCTTGCCTCCCTTGCATCCAATATTCGCCTGGTTTCCTCTGCTCGCCTTCGAGACTCCCCCCTCACTTCACGTCTAGCCTGTGATTCATTTTGACGTCCACCTTCCGTTCTTGCAGAGCTTCCTTGGGCTCCAGAGCTTCCCCCAGGACGATGGAGGGAAGCCCAGCTTCGAACTGCATCAGGCCCGTCTAGGCTCACAGACTCTGTACTCGATACTTGAGTTGGCCTCCCAGATGGGATTGGCACTGGACGTGAGGGTGTGACAATGGTAATTGGACTAGCGGCAGATGTAGGCAACGTAGCTTGAGTGTCTCGGGTCACACCAGAGGGTCCTTCTCCATTTTCATTATTCTCCGGGTTATTATTCCCATGAGTGTTATTAAGCATCTCATCCATCTCCAGTCTATACATCCGATCCACTAGCCGGTTTCGCAAACTATGCAGTCTCTCCCAGCGTAGAGTACGGTCATCTACACTCGCTGTCGAGGAACTTGCTGAGGTACTTGAGGAACCTGAGGAAGATGAGCCTAGCAATGAGGCATAGGGATTTCCGAGATGAGGTAATGCAGAATCTCGTGTAGCTGTAGGATTATTCACGGGCGGTTTGTTTGAGGCTTCCTCGTCGGATGGGCCGGCCTTTGGAGAGCTATTCCACACTCAAAGGGAGGAGACTGCGTTAGCTTTGCGAGAAAAAAGCGAGCGTAAAGGAGCCTTACTGGGGAGCCCCATGTTTTCCCGTATTCGTTTGTGGAGATAAGTAGTTGCTCCACACAGTCGAGATGAGCTGACGTTTTGATGATCCGGGTTCAGATGGAAAGCCGCCAGGGAAGCGACATACTTAGTATGTAACGACCAGGGGGTTGCCGTACACTGCATAAGGATATCATACATCACATAGGCTATGCATAATGCATCGATATCACGGGCAACACTGTTACAGCGAATCTGCTTGTTTTTGACATGAATCCGCCCTTGGTATCCTAAATAATTGTCCAATAAAAATATCATATAATCAATAAAATAGAACGAAACATCAACAGCCTCCCATTAATTCTAAAAGCAGTGCATGCTGCCTCGCAGAGCATGTGCTATGGTACATTCAGCTCTGCAGAACAAAAGCCTGGGCCCACGACCGAAAGAATCGCCAAACGGTGGAATCATCGTTCACACTGATAACAATAAAGAGTATAACCAACACAACAAAATTCTTGCAGTATGTAAAAAAAGCCGGCATACGCAACAAGAAAAAATAAACTCCAAACATTATATGCATCTTCATATCTATAGGGAAGCATAACTATCCTAGCTTTTATCTGACACCTAGTCGCGATGCTCCCGATCATCGGCAGGCACTGGTCTCGCTATAGTTCTGCTCCGGCTCGTGGCTTGACTGGGGCTGGGGCCCAGAGGAAGTCCCGCTCCACCGGCCACAAAAGAGGGCCGGCGATTTAACCTTTGATCTCGGAGTAACGACTCGCTGGGCAAGAGAATCTATGACTGCATTAGCCGACCCACTTGGTAGTGGGGTAGGGGGTACTTACGGCACGATCAACTTGATATGGCAAGCCTCTGTGTCTTCCACGAATCTCCATAGCTACAATAACGAGCTTACTGATAGTCCTGAACTGCCCAGAGAAGGAGGTATTGACATCGGGATACCCAAAACTCAAGCCAACGGTGCCGCTAAGGATGATTAGCAACGTCATTTGAGGAGATCAGGATGACCTACTATGCGCTGACAACCTCAAACAAAATCGCGAAGAGTGTGAATGCCTGTAGCTTTGACTTGAGCATCGACGAGCATAAGATCTTCCAGTCTTGCAGATGTGTGACTTACATATTGCTCCTTGCTTTCGATTCTCCTCCCTTCTACGATAGCGATGATGAATAGACCAAGAAAGATGTACCAGAGGTCATATTGCAATTGGTTGCGCAAATGTGCACCAACGAAAGATGGGCTCTTTCCATCAACTTCCTCTTCCACAGCGTAGATACCGAGAGCGCTCTCTTCATAGACATTCGTTCTGTGGAAGTGTTAACTAGAGCTTATCTCTGATAGTGAGGGCAAGTAGGGTCCAAACACTCACCTCCTCACACTTATAGCAATTGGGAAAATTGAGATATACATCATAACTTCTGTGTATAAGCAAATGAAATACATACACCCCTTAATCTGGAATGCAACTTACCCATATAGCTAACTTGTATCGCGGGGTGAAGTGCTGCTAAATTTACTACGGCCAAACCAGCAGTCCTCGTAGACACTGCTTGGAACCATCCGGACAATACCCTGTACCCAACTGGAATAGCCATAACATCAGAGTCGTTAAGCTACACAAAAGTAAGTAAAGACCAGTAAAACCAAGCCAAGAATGAAACCCTCACATCGAGAATGATGAACAGTATCAGATCTGAACAGTTGAGGATCATGAGGATCGCAAAAAGCCACCATGTAGCCTGGCACCGTTAGTAACAAAGTTTCAGATTTGACATTGTAGAGTGTTTGACTTACAGCCGCAGGAAAAAGGAGAGTGAAACAGCGTCTCGGATGGCTATATGGTTGTTAGGCATAGACTAAAGAGACGCTCTCTGAAGCTGACTTACTCTAAAAGATATCCCAGTGGCTAGGTGTGGAAGTTAGTGCCATGTAGAAATATTTAGCAGATGTTGAGTGACATACCGCCTCTATCGAGGAACCTGCGGGTACAACCTTCTTCATAACCCATATAATGAGACGTAGTAGACAGGGGAAACCAGTGTTCCCGATGACAATTAGGAAACTGAATAGCATGAGTGGCCAAACCGCCCGTTGGAACGAAACCATGGAATCGGGAGTCAATGTAAATCCAACATCATTGAAAGCCGAGTTGATGGTGAAAATTACCCTTCGGTCGATCAGTCCATATTCTTGAAGACCCGGATGTATTTTACTTACCACCACACACGACCTACACCCCACTGTTCAACATATTTTCCATAGTGATCATGGTTCATGATCCACGGCAAGATACCCACTAAGCCAATGACTTGGAAAATGACCATGTAACCTGTAAATCGTCAGCACAGCCGTTTGTTCATACCGAATCATTCAGTCCCACAAACCAACGAGAATTTTTGCCAATAGCTTCAAGGCCCGGTACTCTAGCCCCCCAAGCTCATCCTTCTGCTCATCAGTGAGGTCAACGAAGGCAGAATTACGACCAACCGTGGGCGTGTAGGAAAGGTAGGGCATGGGAATAGGGTCAGGCCGCGATGTTCTTCTTGACAGCTTTGACATTGGACTAGTGCTCCTTCCTCGTGAGAAGCTTGACGAAAATGCTTCCAATGTCTGAGAATGAGAGCGGGGTATTATCCGTTCCGTGATGGAGCCCATTCGCCGCCTCATCCTTCCTTGGCTATGGGAAGGGCCCGGATCTTCGTTCACAGAAACCTGCCCTGTGGTCTGACTGCGCCTCAAAGCGTTGGGATCGTCTTCTTCAATATCCTCGACGGTGCCCCCTTCAACAGGTCAGTATCCCCAACATGCAGAACGACGCATTATGTATATTTACCTCGCTCAAATTCCCTGGGGCTTGGAATCCTCAAAACACCAGTACGCTTCTTAGGGGGTCGTTGATTGTCGGCAAAAACAATGTGTGTATTTTGGCCATTATCTTGATTTATGATGGTTGCATCCTCACTGGAATTATTGTTGATACTGGTAGCTTCTGAGCTCTCGTCCTCCCTGCTCAGCGTATTAGTTACAAGAGGAAAGTTTCATCACTTCATAATATATACCTAGGCGTTGCTGCAGTATGAGCATCACCATTTGTTAGGGGGTTCACTTTTGATACCACATGCGCTATCTCATCCGAATTCCTTTTCGAAGATGCAGGAGATTGAATCGCAGTCGAGTTCGATATTGGTGGCTGATTCTCATCGTTTTTTGGATCGACCAACGCTACTTCCGGGAGAGTGGGAGGTTGGGCTTCCCTAACAAGGGTGATAGGCCGGCCAGCTGCAGAAAAGTCAGTACAAAGGGTTTTAGGAATTCAATCTCGACTTACCAACGCCACGCTCTTCTCTTTCGGGATCTACATCCTGAGGCTCGGGACGAGATTTTGTCGTAGTTCTCCATCTACCCAGCTTTGAATCTTGCACTATATTATTCCATATTAGATATTTACCATTAGCTTCACTGTCAGTCAATTTCATACCTAGAGATTCAAGCCTCTTCTCGAACCAGTGAATGCGAACAAATACAATTACTGTGTTGATGAATATGGGATTCGTGACGAGGGGGATAATGTGCATAACAATCTAACTTCGTTAATAGGTATTCATACGGCATAAAGGGCCAACATACCTGCTGGTAGAGCTTCAACGTATATATATCAATCCTAGGTTAAAAGTAAGAATGATATATGCAATACACTTTTATGGGCTGAGAGAACTTACGGATTCAGACCGGATTGCGTTGCAGCCCCAGAGGCGAAAAAGAGAGCATCGACAAAGCCGAGATTACGTTGACCATATAATATGGAACCACCAATCAGGACGATCGAAATAATGTAGGTATCTATATGTGGACACATACACGTCAGCTACCTAACACCATATTGAGCTCCCAAATAACTTACAATGAAGAAAGAGAAATGAGAGCTTGGGGCGATAAGCGGTCCATTTTGGAAGTGAGAAAGGCATTTCCGATCCTCAATTGGGTACTTCACTAATCTTTCTACGCTCTATCCCTTCCTGATGGTTATGTAGGTATCCGCTATCGAGTGTGTGTACAGGAGGGTCGTTGCCGAGATTGATAACGGGTTTAGACGAAGCAACGGCAATTAACGTTTTATAATATAGGGAGAAAGAGGCGGTTTATTGTTTGTCTAGCGAAATACCAAGGCCTGGTGCAATCTTTTTATAAATTCAATATATTGGACATAGCTAGACTCTTGTGAATGGTCAAGCTGCGGTGTGGTTTCCGGAACTGAGTGAACACAGACTCTCGGATCTATGCAATCGACTGTCGGTGGCGTAGCGAGTTGGTGGTCGGCGGTCTCGAGACAAAGACGCAGTGAACAAAATGCTGAAGTGAACTAGGATGCAATTATAGAAGTCCCAATGCTAATATCTCGTGAATGGCGGGGGGCTTAAGTAGTGACACAAGGGACTTCCAGCAATTGATAGACCACCCAATTTACGCTTGTCTTGGTGGTCTGGTTGTTGTTGTTCTCGTGCGCAATGTTGTCTCAGAATCGATGAGAATTTCTTTTGGCTGCAACCCGTACACTCCAGGGAAGTCCGCTGAATTGGTAAAGGGATGGCGCTCTCAGGTAGGGAGACCGATCGACCAGCAACAGCTGAAGATGGTAAGCCAGACCAGATGGCAAGTTGGAGTAAGACCAGACTCGAACCCAGAATTGGAGGTCTTGAACACTCGCTTTATCGATATCGTAGGGCCAATGAATGCTCAGGTCGTGATCGATAGGGCTGGTTCGCCGATGCCCAGCGCAAATCACAGATTACGTGTAACGTGTAGGGGTAGCAGACCAAAGGGTGCGGACCTATCACGATCGATCGGTTCGGTCCTCGAGAACAGTCCGGTCCTCTCACTATATACTTAAATAGTGGTGGCCACAGCCATATTAGCTTTTTCCCTATCACTAATATATAACTGTCTACTTACTTAAGTAGCTTTTTCTCATTTCGTAACGCCGTACAACGTACTGTAGTCTACTTGTCTGATTGCAGTAACGCCAGATGCCGGGTAAGCCTATGGAATCCACGGCATACAGCTTCATGTTAGAGTACATAGTACTTGAAAAGAAAAAAAAGTAGATGTATATGGTTGATTATTGCCCTTGCTCCCATACACCTGTTAGGCCCAACGTGGGCTAAGTGCATTGCCATCTCCAGGATTTCAGGACTCCTAGAGCTGCGAAGTTTAGCCGCGTAACTGGCGCGGGGACATCGTAGCTTCGGTTCAGCATGCGTAAGAGTGAATACCGGTGTACGGATTTCTATGGGACTTGGCAAATATACAGGAGCAAACAGGGAGCGGAACATAGGCCAAAAGGTTTAGAGGGCTCTTTTTAGGCCATTGTCATTGGCCTGTACTTACACGATATGCTCGAATTGGCATTGAGCGGTCCGAGCCTAGGTTCCACCTCATTGGTACAGTATATCTACGCCTTTGAGGAAACTGCAATATCCCTCGGAACCTATGGTCCGTCTCAAATTTGTTTTTCTGTACGCCGTCTCGCCCGAACACTAGATTACGTATCTTTTTTTCATCCCAATGATACCCGTCCTTCAATTGCAAATGATACTTCTACAATTGCAAGATAATACACAGGAGACATACATATGCATTCTACTAGCTCCAGAAGCAGGGCTAACATAGCCAATGGGTACAATTCTCGGTGATAAGCATAAAAAACCAACTATCGTAGGCACCATACATCAAGCCCTGTATTGAAAATATAAGAACTGCACAGTGCCGAGGAAACGTGAAGTTGCGTGGCTTGGCATGCAAATTGCAAAGGTCGCAAATAGCGTGCAGATGGGCTGAGCTTACATACCTCAAGCACGGCAATGTCTAGTCTCATACCGCAATGACGCTGTGCCAGTCCCAGTTACCGGCTCTGTTTCACACTAGGGTACCCTATCAATGAAGGGATCTTCATTCCCAGTTGATGCGGTATTATATTGCAGAGCCGCTAGAGTACCGTACTGTACCTTCAGGTTAAGCTTTCTCACCAAGGAGACATGGACCTGGGGAATGTGTGTAAGATATTAGGACATGGTATTACTCTACAGTACTCAGGATAAGCTTGCATGCCAAGTAAGAAAAAGAAAGTGGATGGAGAGACATAACAATATATTAACCGCGACTGCCAGTCTCCGGACTTGAGGGGGATCTCGTACCAGAAGGACATATGGATCGGGTGTCCAGAACAGGGTCAGCACCATCTGCGGTACCACGACCTACGGCCACGTGCTTCTACGCCCCCACCTTGTGAAATTAGTGAAGCAGGGACTAGCACCGGTGGGGGGCGCGCTGATCATTTTCGCCTGCCAGTGGTTGCTGATCATGTTGACAGCCGGAATCATTGCGATATTACAGAGCACAGAGCACTAAAGTAAGCAATTGCAGCCCGAGTCTAAATAACAACATCAATCGATCCAATTCGGCACAATCAATTTCGTACATATTCCAAAGTGACTGACGTTTTCCCCACATTCATCTTAGCTGACACAAGAATGCGTATTTCTTCAAGGTGGTAACACCTAGACTGGTGCTGAGAACTACTATCTGCCAGCCAGCAGCCAGACTATCTAACTATCAATTCAATCGGGGTGAGGTAGCACAAATGACAAGATAGCATCAATGACTATAGTACCCTTGGATATGCCGAGTAGACCTCCTCACATTAAGTAAAGCCACCTCAGTTTTGTATGGGGGCAGGGGATACCGAGTGAAATACCGAAACACGAAATGATCCCATGGAGTGGGATCCCGAGTGGGGTTGCATGCGCATATGAGGGCATGAGTCCGCGACTTAACTACATTCAAATAGTTAATATCTGGTAACTTAAACCAACATTGGCTTAGCTATCCCGAGTAGTTCACGCTTTAAAATGTTGCTCCAGTCAAAATCAAAATTACAGATTTAATAGAGATAATAGGGCAGGTGCCATTGCGGTATGGTCGCTAAATGTGATGGGTCGGTTTTAATACTCCATAAGAAGATTACAAACAGGCATAACTCTGTCTCCGTACTTGCTCCCATGCTAATATATAAATATGAGACGTACGTCAGATCAATACTCTAGGTATTTCAGAAACATACCTTTTGTTTGTATTTTATATCACATATACATACCTAGACTCTTTAAGTGCCCCAGTTGGACTTCTTACGACACTTCCGAAGGTCCGGAGTTATGTATACACTTTTAAGGCCTAGATATAGTACGTTGACTCATTTACAACCCCAATACGCAATCTTGAGATATACATACAGTGCCTGGGGGAAAGTTATAACGCACCCATATTTTTTTTCTTTTTTGTCTCAGGCCAAGCTGCTAGCGTGAATGATGTACAAGGCATAAGATTGCATAAACCCACCAAAATAAAACTTTTGAGGGCTACTAAATTGCGGAGGAGGGCTTCACGTTACGGGGATTATATCGAAACCTTTTGAGGGCTTATTGAATCTGAAATATAGTTGCTATGCAGAGGTATACGAAGGGCCCTTATTGCATATCTGAGCCTGGGCATGCATGTCTCATGCATGTCTGAGGTGCGTTATAACTTTCCCCCAGGCACTA
>Ga0307511_10008101_pt1 | contig 10522 bp, 2 predicted proteins | sample 13_EM_MG_FD_200266 | JGI IMG/M metagenome (GOLD analysis project Ga0307511, IMG submission 200266) | Populus trichocarpa ectomycorrhiza microbial communities from riparian zone in the Pacific Northwest, United States - 13_EM | ecosystem: Host-associated > Plants > Roots > Unclassified | place... | reverse complement strand
ACATCATTTTCTTTTTTCAATTCCTTCCATTTAAAAAAACCTCTTCTTTTTTATTTATTCTTTCATCCACCTTTCTTTCAACTAGTAGTGAACATTTTCCTTGACGAGGATACTCTTAGTGGATTTTCACTCCTTACTATGTAGTTTTTTCGAGGGAAGCTTAATGTGATCCAATCAATACCAAAAGATTCGTTAGAGATTCTAGTTGGTCTAGTGACAAAACTTAGGGGCTAAAATGTTCAAAGAGACTTTCAATGGACTTCTTCAAGACACATAGGTCAAGGTAGACTCCAAAAAGATATTAAATAATGAAGAACAAACCTCAATTAATTTAATTCATGTTCAAGAAGAGTGTGTTGGTGGGCACTCAAACATTACAAAAATATTGGAATAAGAAGATTTAAATTTGTCAATTTTTACTTTTAGTTGTTTTTGTCATAACTGGAGTTGCAAAAGAAATTCTAATACTATTCTAGTTGCATTGGAAAGTAGATATTCATATCTTTCAAATGATATATGACATGCCTTCTAATTCATTAAGACAAGAGAAAATCATGCATTTGAACTTGAGCTTTGGTTATGCCAACAAATTATAAAAACAATTTTAGTCTTATTTAAATTAGTTGGACTATTGTTTTATTTATCTTTTAGTTATTATTAGAGCTTTTATTAAAATTTGAGTTCATTTGATTATTATTATTATTATTATTATTATTATTACTACTATTTTATTTAAGTTTATCCATATCCATTAGAGATATCCTAGTAGACTTATGATTCTTTTTATTATAAATACTATTTGTAAAGACTTTTGAAATTAGACTATTTTTAATTAAAAAACCCTGACATTCTTGCTATCTTTAGTGTTGTTGAGTGATTTCCATAACAAGTTTTTGATTGAGCTTGCAAACTCTTTAAAGGATTGAACAACTTCGTTGTAATTTTATACTACTTGTCCGCGTCTCTTTATATGCATAGTGTGAGGTGATCATTGCGTATAACTTTGATTCTCTAAGGTAAGTTTTTGTTGGGTCGCAAACCATTTGAATTTGATTTTAGCGTATCTTGGGAGGTGTTCGCATTAAAGATGATTCAAGATCTCACTATTAATATCTTTACCTAAAAAAAGTAATATTTCTCAATAAAGTTGATTGATTAGGATCAAATTCTATCATTTAAAAACTGTACATGCATTTTTAGATGCATATGGTTGATTAAAAATCATAAATAAAAAAAATCAATATGTAGATCAAAAACATTTCTTGAAAAATGAAGGAAAAACCCTTCGTTATTTGTCAAAATGGGATATTGATTTTTGTTTTCATGTATTTTGATGAACCATATGTATCAAAATGTGTATTTTCATTTCCTAAGAGATAGAATTTGATCATAATCAACCAATTTTATTACTTTGAAAAGCAACTTAAATCACAAAATAAACACTTCTTTAATACTCACTTGAGATTACAATTTACCATAGGAAAATAGATAAATTGAGCAATTAGCACACAAAATAAAAATAAATGGCAAATTAACACATGATGAAAAAATGTTGGTAAAATAGCATAATTTGAGGATGTCGCATTTCAGAACCGCGACACTTGATTAATGTTGCGATTGTGAACCATGATATTAATTATAATTTTTTCATGATTAAAAAATGCAACATCGAATCAAATGTCATGGTTCAGAACCATGACATATATTAGTATACCATTTAGAAAAAAAACTAGACAATTCATAAAATGGTCAGACAATAGCCAAAATGATCTAACCATTTTGAGAAATGGTCGGACTGTTTTGGCTACTATCCAATTTGAAAGATTTTTGTGTTTTGAGCCTGTAAAAGCTTATAAAATCATAGTTTTTGTTAATCTAAAACTTAATTTACTTTATGATTTTAGAGAGTTAGAAAATTAATAATTTTAACAAATTTTGGACAGAGTTTCTTTTATATAGAAACTATATCCAAAACATTTTCCACTTAAAAAAACCTGTAAAAAATTACAATAACCCTAATAAACAAATTCTAACTAAACTCAACAAATTTTCACATTTTAAATCACAAGTAGCCCATAGGAATGCAAAAAAAAAAACATATAAATGCAAAATAAATAAAAAACAATTCAATAGTACAATATCAAGTAATCCCAAAATATGTTAACATAACTCATCTATCTATCTATCTATCTATGTCGTCTACTAGATAATCTGGGCTCATTAGTACCACGATTGGATCCAGTTCTTGCACATGCTTGAGTGACCTCGTCCTCTACTATGATATCATCAAGAGTTAATCTCTATCTAAAGGTATCAAGTCCAATGCAACAAATATTTAACCACCAAGACACAATGATGTGAACTTCACTTTCTTCATAAATATTACAAAGATAAGATGTAGTCTCTCGACCCTTCCGTAACATAAAACCAACCTAATATTAATAAAACATTAATGTTAAATTGAAAGAGCAATACATAAAACCCAACATTTAACAAATATTAATTATAAAAAGATTTGATTGCTTACGAGATTTTGAATCCACTAAGCATGTTGCTCGTACTACATGTATCCAGGTAGATGAACATGCTCGGGATCCAGAGTAATGACCTGACGTGTGATACTCATGTACCAAATCATATACTCTTTATCTGTAATCACATGATGCATCTCTGTAAATATCTCATTTCTCCATTCATCCCATTGTGATAAATAAGCTCTATGTCGACTTAACCAGTCATATTCATTATTTTTACCTCGGACAAGTTATGGCATGCAATGCATCACTCGTGTCGATATTAACTGGAATGTGCTGTTTGTAGCTAAACTATTACATTACTCGGTTTGGGCAATGTAGCTCGATCATCTCAAAAAATATCAACGGGACCATTGATGTCTATATGTCCATCTCGCTAGTACAAACAGCCGGAGCATCTACCAATCTTTTATCTGAATAAGGCATCCATATGACTTGTTGAATATAATTTGTTTAAATATTTAACAACAATAATTCGATGAATTGTAATTATTTATATTAAACTGATGATTGAAAAAATATATATTTTGATAGCATGTTTCCTATCTAGTTTGCTCCAATAAAATGCCAACACATGTGTTAGATTATTTTTAAATACTCTACCCACACACCACCTAGCATTAAAAATATATTAGTTTAATTGTATTTTTTAAAGTTATAATTACACAATATAAATAAATATAATTGCAAAATAACATCACAATACCTGCATCCAAATGGGAGATAAAGTGTAACCCCCATAGTCTGAATAGTCATAAGTCTGCCCACATGAAGATTTTTCCACAATCATGATTGTTATTGAATAAAAAACTTTTCTTTATTTCGTGTTAACAACAAACATTTAAAGTTTAGATAATATTTCTCGCTTCATACCTGTAGAAGTAACAAATATCTCCCAACATGTTTGACCCTTTTCATGCATGCAAGACATAGATGTTTGTACAAGCATACTAAGATAGTAAATCCCCAGCTATATATGGGGATGATGTTAAAATCATCCAAGAGCGTTAGATAAATTAAATGCACATATCTCTCTATTAGGTCAGTGAATAATATACTAAGAAACAGATAGAGTATATATGCTCTGACATGCTTACATAAAATATTAAAATTATCATAATAATTCATGTAAACTTAACAAATAATCAATGTATTACATTCATAATTTATTTTGTACCTCCATAGGGCCTCCTTGTTAGAATCAATTGGTGGTGTCGTAAATGTCTCATCAATCCACTTAATACATATGCTACCCACTTTTAATTCAGAATAAAGGGTGCAAATCTAAATGATCGCTTGCATAACACAATCCTATTATGAACACCAAAATATATGACTGCTCGTCCATCAATAGGCAGTCCAAGCAAAATTACCATGTCCTGTAGTGTCGGTGTCATCTCTCTACGCCTATGATAGAATGTGTGTGTCTCATGTCTCCATCGCCCAATCAATGCATAGATCAAGTCAAGGTCAATATTGAAGTGGTCTAGACAATTAACGTACAAAAAACTTATCTGGAACAAGTATGGCTGGACTCACTCATCTAGTCTCATCTGCCTATGTGTCGATAATAAATTGTGGTATCATCTTGTATAATAATTTAAATTATAAGTACATACATATATGAGTAAATTAAACATAAATTAAAAATATTTTAAAATTAGAAATTCTTAATATATCGGCAAATACATCGTCTGATCGATGTCGATCATGCAACCGTAGGATAAAAATGTCAACGAATCCGGTAGGCATGTATTGTGACCGATGCTCTTCATGATCATAGTCATGCTCCCACTGCTCATAGTCTTGCTCTCTCTACTGAAACTCATTCTCTCTATGATCATCATCCAAATGTGGATGCTCCACATAAGTATATAATTTGCCACCTCGAGTGTGCAACATCTTATCAAATAATGCTTGTGATTGATATGAAACTATATAAGTTTAATATGCATTAAAAAATAATATACCATAACATGATAAATAAATAAATAATATATATTTTGCATACAATTGTATTGTTACACATACTTTATCGATTATGACATGTTTTTCTATTATGGCTCGTGTCATTGTATATGCTACACCTATAATGTGCATGACCTTCTCTTACATCCATCTCGTTGTGCAAATGAGTTGACATTTATTAATCACGCTTGAATTTTCATCCAGATGAGTCTACTTCAACTTGAGATCTAGTGTAATCAGTACATTCTAACTCGTCTGATAATGGATGAAATGACATGACATATGTTGATCTGTAGCTATGAATCATGTAATGATCATCAAATAAATTATATGAAGTCTATGTGATTCTTGGCACAACATGCAATAATATGTGAACATGGTCGTTGAAATGTCTGTCATTTATCACATGTGTATGTTCTATCATTCAAACTAATTGTTCATCTAACTTCTTTAACAACACCTGATTTAATAAGAGTGTTGACCTGGAACACTCCTTGCTCGGAGTCAAACAATATTGTAGTATAATCTCTTGATATATCCCTGCTCAATGTCAATTCAATCTCAATTGTTGGGGGTTAAATTTTACCATGTTAAATTTCAGCATTAACTTCACGTCTTTACTTGATTAGATACCTTTTACACATGTAAAATGTTAATTGCACCAGAGTTGAAATAAGCATTGCATGAACCTTTTAGAACATGATTAAATTATTTTAAAGATTAGTTGTCATATTACCATATTGGTGATCATCATCATAATATAAAGCCCATTTTTATTTTGGTTCCTGCTCAAGCCATTCTTTATATGGTGAGTGGTCCTCATTCAAGTCATTCTTTATATGTTAAGTCTAGATTACATATTCTTTCATATCACAAATAAAATTTGAAGGTTCATAACACATCCTTAACAAATCTTTTTTTGTAGTTGGGTCTTTGAATTTATGATTGAAATTTATAACAAAATATTTGGCACTGTACCGTTGATATCCTATAGGTTTAAGCCAAACTTCTATTACTCCATTCATGATGCCTGTATGTCTATCTGATATTATTTATATACATGTTTTAACACCAGTAACATATCTTTATAAGCAAAGCAAAAACCAACCTCAATTAGAATTATTATTATCATCAACAATTGAAAAAGCCATAGGGAATAACTTATTATTTGCATAAAAAACAACTATAATCAATAACTTCCTATCATATCATTTATACAAATATGTGCTATCAATATTGATGAGTGATCTATAGTTCATGAAACCTTTAATACAAGATCCAAATGACCAAAACACTCTTTCAAAAACTATTGTACTATCATCAAGATTTTTTTTGTGTGTCCAATCAACAACTGTTCTATGGTTTGATTTATTTATTGCTAGCAACTTAGATAATTTTTCAAAATATTTCTAGTGTGAACCAAAAAGATTCTCAATGACCTTCTGTTTTGCAACTCATGCTTTGTTATATGAGATTTTATACTTGTAATGCAATTTTATTTCATCTTGTATGCTTACAATTGTCATTAAAAGCTTATTTGTCATAAGAGTTGATATAACATTAGCAATAAAATTTGCATTAAGTTAATGATGGACTTTTTTATATATAAATGTCGAAATGAATTTGACCTTTTATGATATACCCTATACAAATATCACTTACATTCAGGTGCTTGCATACATTGTAATTGAATAAATATAAAGTTCAACCATTAGACTCGGTATTCAAGTGAATGTCTAATGTGTCATTATTTAACTTCATTTTTACTACTGAATGTTTGTTCAACCTCCAACTCAGACCCTTCTGGCATACGTCTATGACTAAGTGCTCAGTCATTAAAAATAACAAAACTAGACCTAAAAGCATATCCAAATTCAGGAACACGAGGCATGATTTCATCATCAACATCATTATCAACATCATCATCATCATCATTCACCATCATATTCGGGTCTAACATATCATCATCCTCATTATCACGAGGTTCAGAATAGTCAAATATATGTTAATTAACAAATGAATTGTCAAACATAGTATCATCTGTTTTTTGTAGCAAATCATCCGAAAATAAACTATTTTTACCTCTACTAACTGAATTTGAAGGACCAGCATAAATTAGGACACACACAGATTTTGGTCAAATACTTACGTACAATACCATCATATTCAAGCCATTTTGGGTGAAAAAATCAATCATTGTCTTAAAACTGTCATCACACACAATCGATATACGATATTACTGATGTCCACCAATCTGACACCTCCAAGTTATTTCAACATCAATATCATTATAATTCAATCCAAGTCCATGACGAATGATTTCTTTCATTTCTACATATGACATGCCTAAATTATTATATAACAACAATTTGCTCCCACTATTGAATGCTATACTATTATTCACATCATGAACAATAGTGTCACCGTAATGACATAATATATAAATATGTTATAAGACATTATGTTTTTTTTTTAATCGGATTCCAGTCAATTGGACGTAATTGTAATTAAATTGCATTATCCTCACACTAATTGGCAAAGTTCATATAAAATGCAGTCAAATGTTTAAAATTTAACGTTAAAGCAAATTCACCATAAATTAGACATAATTCATGATATAAAATCTAGTTGATATTTGCATGCTTAATTGTATTAAATCAAACCCAAATTAATATAATTAAAAAAAATACCACTTTGGTTAACTTATCAACAATTCAATGAAACATTTAATTTGTCATAATTTTATCGCATTCATGCTCTCATCCATGAAATCATTAAGTAGTGTATTAGATTATTAGTTGATTCCAACAATACACATAAAATTTCTATTTCAAAAATTTAACATCAATTAAACACAACATATAACTAATTGAGATTATTATTTAACTTATTTTCATGTTCAACTATATCAAATCAACCCTAGTTGATGATATTCTTAACTAATTTCACATTAATTCAACAAACCCTATATTGACCATAAATCATAAATTCTACGTAAATAATGATTTCATTTCAACAAAATAAAACACAAATTTATAGCAATGTGGTATGTTTACCTTGCTTGTAGGAGTAGAAAAAAGGCTAGGGTTGTGGTAGCAGTGGCGACAAAGTGAACAATCGATTTTTCACTAAAAAACATCCAATGATACTTACAGACCTCTAGTGGGTTTTATTTTTTTATTGTTTTAAGGGTTAAATAAAGGTGTTTGATGTGCTTTTTTAGAGAGATAGTAAGGGGCATCTGTCGGTTTGGGAGAGAGAGGTTGCGTTTATGTCTGTTATGTGTTCTTTAATCTAGGTTTAAATTTTAATTAATGTCACAGTTCTAAAGCGTGACATCTACTTTGCCACGCTTATGAATAGAGACATTTACTAAATGTCGCGCTTCAGAAGTGCAATAATGTCAAAGTATTTCATTTCATCAAATATTTTTTAAATGGTGTTATTCTATCAATTTTTACATTTATTGTGCTACTTTAAAAACAAAAGACCCAGGTAAAGCAGGGAAATCATACTTTTATTAAGGTGCAATCCATAATCCTAAACAAAGCCTAATCACGAGTATACTTTGACGTTGTTTTGGGAGCCTCATTACAATATGAAAAAATGGGGAGCATAGGGGCTCATGGGGAGCATTTAATTTGTGTCATGAACAATATAGAGGGTTAGTGGGGTAGCTCAGAATCCCATTTCGGTGATTGCTTGAGGTGCATAAATAGTGAGGTAACTTAAGATCCTATTAGGGTGATTGCTCGACGTGCATATCAATTTGTCTTGTTCTGTTTGAGGCTAGGTGTCTAGTTTGAATTTTGGAGTTTTTTTTTGTTCTTAGCACTTTAAAAAAATGGATAAAATAACATAGTACATAAAATATTTAGGAAACTAGCACAATTTAGAGAGTTACATATGACATCTACGACTTGTGAGTCGCAAGTGTCATCTGTGAATTTCTCAAATTATAAAAATAGACTGATATAATTTACAATAAAGAGAGAAGAGAGAGAAAAAAAGGAAAGAAAGAAAAAGACCTCAAAGACACATCGAAACTCCGATACGACACCACTGGTACTGTTGGAAATATATTGACGAGATGAATCCAATGACACCAAGAAATGTCACAAACGGTGACTGGAGTGGACCATAAAAGCCATCCAAATGTTTTGAGGCTCATTTTCCTTCAGACAACTCGTGTGCCACACTCTAATCACTGTTGGTGACCTTTGTTAATGTAATTAGGTTCGTCTCATTGAAATCTTTCCAACAGTATCGTAGGTGTTATTATCGGAGCTTTAGTATACCTCCAGAGTCTCTTTTTTGTTTCTTTTTTTTTCTCCTCCTTGTAATTTGTGAAGAGAGAGGAGAGAGAGAGAAAAGTAAAAAAAAATGAAAAGATCCTGGAGACACACTGAAGCTCCGATGACGATACCATTAGTACTGTTGGAAAGAACTTGACGAAACGAATACAATGACATCAAGGAAGGCCACCAACAGTAATCAGAGTGTGTCACACGAGTTGTCTGAAGGTAAATAAACCTTGATATATTTGGACCGCTCGTGTGCCATTTCGGTCACCATTCACGATCTTTCTTGGTGCTGTTGGATTCGTCTCATCGATATCTTTCTAACGATACCAATGATGTTGTCATTAGAATTTTAGTATGTCTCCATGATTTTTCTTTATTTCCTTGTTTTTCTCTCTATCATCTCTTTTTATTGTAAATTATGTTAGTTTAAGTATTCTCTAAACTGTGTTATTTTATCATTCTTGTTTTTTAAGTGCTAAAGTCTTTTTCAATTGCATGTGACAACTGGGTCATGCAATTAGTCGACCATTCTGGTACACGTTTACTTTAGATACACCAATTGAAAATTCAACAATTCATTGATTTTACCAAAATGGCAGATGTATACATTGCCAGCATTAAAACGTGGTGCTGTTAGATTGAGCCATCTCCACCCGATTTATAAACAAACATTATTCCCTTCATCCACTCATGGAAGAAGAAACACAGCTTAAATGGGAAGGCTGAGGTAAAAGTCCCAGCAGACAAAGTATGGTCTTTCTTGGGAGGACTTCTATAATATACACAAGTGGATACCAACAGCGGACACAAGTTACCAAGTGGAGGGTGAGCTAGGCCAGCCTAGACAGGTTTAATAATGTGCTGCTAGCACCACAATAGCATCGGAAGGCCGTCAGGAAGAGATTAAGATCAGCTGGGCCAAAGAGAAGGTACTCATGACCAATCCAATCGAACGGTGTATAAGCTATAATATCATGAAAAATAACGTTGGGTTTAAGTCATATGTGGCCAACCTTCGAAGTCTTGCAAATCAATGGAGATGTCAAAATGGATGCAAGATCGAGTGGTCATTCGTTGCTGATCCAATTGAAGGGTGGAGATTTGAACTCTTACATTAGCAACTGTCTCCAGTTTATGAGCCAAAACATGGAGCAGGCTGTCCTATCTGCGTAATAACTTTACTTAAGAAAGCTGCGTGCGTATTGGAATTTGGTTTTTATGTTGGGCTCTCTCTCTCTCTCTCTCTCTCTCTCTATATATATATATATATATAAAATTAAAGTTATATTATGATTCTATTGGGAGCTTGTGACTCGTACCAAATTTAAATTAATCTGAAACCTTTCATCCAATGGTGTTCAAACCAGCTCTACTAGAAATGCAGTAAAATTATAACAAAAGTTAAATCGAGTCAAAAATTGTAATAGTTTAAGAGATTTTTTATTATAAATTATAATAATATTTTTATTTTTAATTTTTCATCTTATTTTTTCATGAGATATTTCTTAGATTGTTTATATTTTTTTTCTCTTTTGATAATTAAAATATATAATTGTTTTTTATTTATTTGTCGTTTGCTTGAGCTGACAAAAATTATAATACTCAAGTAAACTTTGATCAAACATGATTACCGGACTGAAATTATTTAGATATAATATGATTGTCAAATTTAAAAAGCTTAAAATATGTTTAATATTTAATTTTTTTTTGTTGATA
>Ga0307511_10008100_pt1 | contig 10525 bp, 13 predicted proteins | sample 13_EM_MG_FD_200266 | JGI IMG/M metagenome (GOLD analysis project Ga0307511, IMG submission 200266) | Populus trichocarpa ectomycorrhiza microbial communities from riparian zone in the Pacific Northwest, United States - 13_EM | ecosystem: Host-associated > Plants > Roots > Unclassified | place... | reverse complement strand
GATAATGATGATGATGATGATGATGATGATGATGATGATGATGATGGGTGATGATAGGGGTGATGATGATGCTGCTGGGTTTATGATACGGTCGTTATAAGAAGCCTAGTTACTACGCCGCTTTTCACAGTGCAATTGACAATAGAGCTGTGAGTTGTTTGAAGAATTGCATTATCTATCTACCTAGCCTTACAGTATCTCCCCCTCCCCCTCCCCTCCCCCTCCCCTATATGCATGCATACAGTACGTCAAACCCCAAACTATCAACCCCTCCCATCATCGCATTGCTTGCTTAACCGGTAAGCCCCGGCGCGTGTGCGTGTGCGTGTGCGTGTGCGGGAAAGGAAAGGCAAGAGCAACAACTCCTGCTTCTTCGTATATTTGCAGTCCATATTGAAATTCATACCCTGTGTACCGGTTACTGTACTCTTGTATATGTGTCAAGGATGTACACATGAACAAATTCATCTACTTCTACTACAAAGAATGGTAGAAGAATGCCTTGTCACTGAACCGATTCAAATATAATACAAATCATAAATTTGTACGCCCACAAGTCCGCAACATCCGAGAGGAGCACCTCTACCTTACACCCTCTCATCCTCCTCCTCCTCCTCCAACAACAACAACAACAACAACAGATGATCATCACGGCCCCATCCGAAAGGTGATTGCAATTTCATTTAACCAAGGAGCCCTGTAATGGCACCGACAGCATGAAAGATGGGGATAGGGACAGGATGGGATGGGATGGGATGGGATGAGATGAAAATGGTTCAATTAGAGATTAAATTGATTGAATTCTAATTCACCGCGCAGTACGTACGGTAATAGGGCAGCGGTCCAGCGGTCGTTTGGGCATGACCAAGCTCCTTGATGATATGACACTGCCAAGACCATCGCGCTGCTAAAATAATTTAAATGTTTTTGAGTTGGCGATTGGAAACCCACTGAGCATTTTCACCTGCAAGTAAGAACACTATTTCCCCGCTCCCCCACAAACTATTTCAAGCACAAGAATCTAATTAATACCCATATTTAATAATACCCCAGTAATTTACAAAAAATGGACTGCAATTAATATTGAAGTACGTATGTACATTACATATGTATACAGTACTGCAGGTTGGCTCGCGTATTGCAGCCTCCTTCTACCGGTACCTACCAGTAACCCAAGTGTGTCAATTTCATCATCCCCTCTTGTAATAAGCAACTGAATCCGGTTAATCCCCAATTTCATATCTGATTCTTTCATGTACCCACAATCCTCAGGGCAACTTTGCACATATTGGAGGGGCCAAGCTGGCTGCATGCACCGTCACCCCCACCTGTGTCGAGTACCTAAACCAGCCAATCAAATCGATCCCAAAGCCAGGCTTATCTGATTCTTCCATGCACCCACCAAGTCCCTCTGTACTACGTGATTGGAAGAAGCCAGCTCATCCTAGCTGTGTGAAGGAAACCAACGAATCAAATTGTTGTTAAGTAACTTATCTGATTCTTCCATGCACCAACAAGCCTCAGGACTTTAAAAATGAGCGTTGCAATTGGAGAGCCAGTTGCATCCCAGGTGTGTCGAGTAAACCAACGAATCAAATTGTTCCCCAAGGCCATACTTATCTGATCCTTCCATGCACCACCCCATGCACCAGAAACTCAGGACTTGGAAAACGATTAGGGTAGCCAGCTCATCCTAGCTGTGTCAATAAAACCAACGAATCAAATTAATCCCAAAGCTGCACCTATAAGCCTCAGTACTTGCGCGATTGGAGAAGCCAGCTGCATCCCAGTAGCGTCGAGTAAACCAACGAATCAAATTGTTCCCAAGCTCATACTTATCTGATTCTTCCATGCACCACAAACCTCAGGAGTTGCAAAACGATAGGAGAAGCCAATTCATCCTAGCTGTGTCATTTAAACCAACGAATCAAATTTGTTCCCAAGGCCCTACTTATCTGATTTTTCCATGCACCACCCATGCACCAAGAACTCAGGACTTGGAAAACGATTAGGATAGCCAGCCCATCCTAGCTGTGCCAATTAAACTAACGAATCAAATCGATCCCCAAACTACACCTACAAGCCTCAGTACTTGAAGGATGAGCGTACGATTGGAGAAGCCAGCTGTATCCCAGCTGCGTCGAGTAAACCAACGAATCAAATTGATCTTAAAGCCTATCTGTTCTTTCCATGCACCCACACACCTCAAAACCTTTAAAGGACGCAGATAATTGGGGCAGCCACCTGCATGCAGGATTGCCCATGGCCACTCCTCTTGACACTCCCCCAGGCCTCCAAGCATGTAGTGAAATTCAGCTCCCGCATGTGCAACCGATTGAATCTGATTAATCTCAAAGCCATATCTGATTTTTCCATGCACTCATAAGTTCCATGACACTTGCACCGATCCTTCGAATGGAGATGACTTCATCATGCATTGCCCCCTCGCCGTGCTTCCCCTCACTCGATTGTTAATATCACCAGCCTGCATGCGCAATCGGGTTTTCAGTCACTCCGATTTCACAGTTTTCAGGTTTTGTCAAGTCATGCAATGCATATGTGGTGGAAATAATTGTCCCCTACTTACCCTGAACGCATTTATAACAGATGTCCAAAAATGTTGTAAACACTACCTACCTTTTTCATTTCGGTGGAGAATATCTGGTTTATCTTGCTCCGCTCACTCTGGACTAATTCTAAGGGATAAGGGATGATTGTTTTATAGAGAGACCCATAAAGTATGCAGGTCATCGAATATTGGTGGCCGTGCTCCAGCCAATCTGTCTACAAGATGGTGGAGGGTGGGTGGAGAAAACTTTTTGTGCAACAGAAAGAATCGGATATGTCTGAATTTAAGCGATATCAGATTCTCTACTACATTCAGCGGCCTCGGGGCATTTAACCCTCCTCAGTGGACCATTTAAACTGCGCTGAGTATCCACAGCAGTGTGATTGCTGTTGTGCTAGGTGGGATGTTATCCACCAATCACAGTCAGATATAAAACCACGAATTAAGGTGCTTCTGCATTTTGAGTCTGGCAGGCACTAGGAAAAGGGAGCCTCCAAAAATCCAGACTCGGTCGGTGTAATGCTGGTCCGGGTATCTGATTTTCGTCCCTGGCGCTCAAATCGACTTCCTGAGCCGAGGCATCACATGTGCATCTCTAGTTCGTCAACTCCATATTCTTCTGGGTCGATTGTGAAACAAAACGGGAGAACACGTGACCTAAGAACTAGGGTGTTTAGAATGTGCACTCCTTCGGATGATCTGCATCCGTTCATTTGGCTGTTGCATATATTTGTTAGCTTCAAGTTCAGCTAGTCTGGTTAGAAGTTCAGCACCAGATATTTTGTCTTCCGTGTAGCCCATAACGTCATGTCCACACCAGACATCCCCGCCGAAGTCACCGCGCAGATCCATGATCACTATACTTCCCCAAATTCCGCCCTCAAGAGCAGTCTAAAAAAATTCAGCAATGCCGTCGGATACCCCTTCAATCTTTGTATTTCGTGGCCTTCCTTATATGCGGTCTATGCTCCATCATTCCCTCTCAAAACCACCTTGATACCCACCGTTAGCTCCTTCATCATCAAAACGCTAGAATCGCTCATAGAATATCTCGAGGAGGCGGACGAGGAAGGGGGGTTCCAGGAGCAATGGCTGCGCATATGCGAGGAACACCCTTCGGTTTACCAAGCGGGTCTGCTTGTGCGTGCAAGGAATGTGGGTAGGCCAAAGTGCTATTTCGCAAGGCCTCGGCAGAACAGTGTATACCGATGGATTTTAGACCTGCCACGAGGGTGGGATAAAAAATCGTTTGCCTTGTGGGAAGGGAGGGAGATCTGGGTCTTGGAGAGTGAGCCAGACCCTGAGATTGAGTCTCCGGCAGAGATGGTGGCAGGAGGGGGGGGTACCTATGTTACTCCTCCAGCCAGTGTACCACGGCTACGGAAGGTTGCTACGGATGAGTGGAGTTTGGTGAGTGGTGATATCGGAGGTGGTCATATCCATGGGGGTGACGAGTCCGAGTTACCCTCACAGATTTGTAGCGAGCTGCCAACATTGAGTTTCCTGCCTCCACCTGATCAACTTTTTAGCAAATTTCTAGCAACATATAACCACCTGCTTATCATGCATGCCAACTCAGCCTCGGTCGATATTCAGTGCACTCACCAGCCAACTCTTGAGCTGATTTACTCCTATTTTACCAAACATGCACGGATAAATCAAAACAAAACCAATCTTCCTCCGTTCGTCAAGATTGAACTGCTGAAGAGCATGTGGGGAGCACCTCAATCCCCCAGTCAGGGCGATGAGTCACCTTCAACCCCAGGATTGACCTTAACGGATCCAATGGAGATGTTAAGATTTCATTGTAGGGAGGAGATGAACTATGGGGCTAGATTGGATCATGCATATATAGTAGGCTTCGTGGAAGGTGTATGTGGATATAAGCTAGTTGATGGGTGCACTGGTGAATCAGGCAGATGGGTTTTTCGACGCCAATTTATGACGCTTTGAGGTTTTAATCGATCTCTTTCATCTCTGCTGAAGGTGGCCAAGGCGGGGGACACCATAAATTGAAGGGGATCCGAAATATGAATCTTGTTTGCAGTGCTCCATAACCTGTTATTAGTTAGTACTCCGTAGGGTGGAGCAGAGCCAGGAGGCTCTTAAGGGAGTTGTGGTGCGCTTGTTGCGAAATGTATAGTCTCCGTGGTACCGAGACTACAGAATGTAGGGAACCCCTAATTGGGAGAGCCGTCAAGCACCACCAGCGCTGTTGCCGTGACCCGTGTTGGAGAGACCTGAGATATGCGACTACCTCTCCCCTGTAGAGGCGAACTGAGTGATGAACTGTAGTATTATGATCATATTGCAGTGCTGGAAGATCTAAATATCCTTTACACGGTAGAAATAGTGTAGCTGAGACTTATGAAAAGACCGAATTGAAACTAGGGATTAAAGTTCGAAATTGGTTCATTCTCACTATCTATCGTGGGCAAGTTGCAGCCGAAACGGCTGATGACTACCATGATCTCGATGCTATTGGTGTTTATTTAGATTCGCACGCAACTATACTAGCTATTCGATAGTGCTTTCGGTGACCAACATGACCAGTTGCAATAAATTGGTACTACCGGTAACCAAACCGCCTCCTACGTGGGTTCGAGGCTACTTGACGTCCAGGTTTACGTCACATCGGGGTTTCTCGCACTATTCGAGTCATATAGGATCCCCCATTCATACCTCCGAGCAAAAGAGTTAAGGATTCTTTCTTTAGCTAATGATCCCGCAGTCTCGACCTCCTTGTCAACATTTACGTTTCCCCCGAGCACTTATAATATTCAACCAGATGTCTGCCACCGCCATTCGAAGATCTGATCGGGTGGCCAGGCCCACGGTATGAGCTCCTGAATTTAAGCAGCAATCCCGTGAAGTCGAGACCGAGGGTTGAGACCACCCCCACTGATCTGGGATGTATGGCTCACTGGGTTTGACCTTTTAAGGCCAACAACGTCTATCACCACCCTCTTAAACAGCACTCCGTCAGCCCCCCCACCGGCTTTTTCCGTGATGGATTCTGTGATGTTTGTAACCCGTATTTCAATTTCATTTCTCGTTGGAGATCCTAACACCTCATGCCCAATACCTTGTTTAGACCGACCCAGCCGACGTTGGCAATCACATCGTTGCTGGGCAGCTTACCCCCGAGTTCCTGGAGTTCACTTCCGAGCATGGCAATAATCTCAACCGTATTCCCGGCCTACACCCTTACTCCCGGTGGTGTCTTTGTGCCAGACGTTGGAAAGAGGCCTACGATGCATATAAACAGGGAGAACTTGGGCGCCATGGTGTACCCCCCGTAGACCTAGCAGCTACCCATATGAGGGCATTGAATACTCTCAAACTAGACGAGATGAAGGAATTCGCGGTGCCGGACGGGGAGGGTGCTTCAAAGCATGAAGATGAGGTGTATCATGGCTATAGGGACGAAGATGGACGGAAGACATCTAGGATTGGTGACGTGAAGGTTGAATGGAAAGCTTGAAGTTATAGGAAGAGTTGCTGAGTTCCTGTCACATTGGAAGCTTCTGTTGTGAATTCATTGTGCCATATTTGTAAGTTATATTGAATAATCGGCGGCGGTGCGCCTGACGGGAAGCCTTGAGGTGGTAATGTAATTGCATATGACGTTCACTTTCTATTCATGCTCAACATCAGGCTGTAAGGAGCAAAGTTACAAGGGGGTTCTAAACATTTAAAAACTTCTCCCACCGAATGTATTTCTCATGCCAATATAGTCGAGTGCTCCGACTTGTGCCAGCTAGACTCCCTCGACTTGGAGCCATGAACCAGGGAAGAGAAGCCGGACAATGAGTTCCCTGTCATTGACCCTGCAGCTTGCCATTAGGTAAGAAAACTGTGTCCTGGGAAAACCCCCGGTAACTGCTGCCGGATTGTTTGGGGTACAGATAGTCTGATGAAGACCACAGAGTATCGCATTCTATTAGTGCCAAAATATATCACGTGTGGGAGGACCTTCAGGGCCCACTCGGTAAAACAGCCCTGACAATATCGTTAATCTCCAAAAACGCCGCCCCAGCTTTAATCAAACCCTCGCTCGTATGACGTTAAGCTTCGTACTTTCTTCTACAGCAGTTTGGTTGCGCGGCGGCGTTTAGCGTGTTTCAGATTTCGAAACTCGTCATATTACAGGGATGGAAGTGCAACAGCGATAAAGTTCTGCTGCGCGCCGGGTTGATAACCACACAACTAACCATCTTGATACTGAGAACCGCCCTGGCATCACCAGAGCAGAGTCGTTGGCTCGGACGTGGCGCTGAAAGTGTATGAGAGGGGCGATTGGCGGGGATGGACGACCGTTTGATGTTTGTTTGCTAGACCGCTTCAGGTCTGGTTGACTGCTTTCGGCATATCGGGAGGGCGTTGATGTACGGTAGTGTTGAGAAATAAACGAATGTCGAGAATCTAAGCCTAACGGCCGGGACCTGGATGTGCTTGTGCAGGCAGAACTTTCTGTCCCTTTTCTGTTCCTGGTGATCTCCCTACCCTTCCTTTTGAGTAGCTCTAGGCCCCCCTTTCCGTTCTGTTCTTCCTCCCTTACCGCAAGTCCTTCTGTCTCTCCCTCTCTCTGTTCGACCTACACACACGCTCACTCATTCCTTCTCTCATCTGCCTTTTATTACTTGTTTCAGAGGGATCTGGGATTCACTCTCCTTTCAGCTTTTCGTCCGTATCATACCCGTGAACTCGTCCGGAAGACACAGAAACGCTCCCTCCCTGTGTCCATCACCTGCTCACAGGAAACGCTTAAAGGCTATACACACTCTCTCTAAAGTTCCGCTCGAGGCGTTTTCTTGAACCCCACACTACACAGAAAAACATTCAAAATGCAATTCTCCAAGATCACCGTATCCCTCCTCCTCGCCCTCCCCACTGCCTTCGCAAGCATCTCCCTAGGTGACACCGAAGCCCTCAAGAAGGACGAGGTTACCCTTGGCTGTCTTAACACCTACAACCGTGAGGTCACGGAATGCTCCAAGACAGACATTTCCTCTGGGTCATGCAGCTCTGACTGTGCCACTGCCCTCAACACCCTCGGAAAGGATATTATGCTTGCTTGTAGACAGGCGTATGCCGGGCCGGATACCCTCTTGAGGAGGATTATTGATGGTGGCTTGGTTGTCACTTTGTGCAAGAAGACCGATGGTGGCAGCAAGGATACATCAAGCACCACTGCTCCTGTGAAGGTTGAGGCTACTACGACCAGCTCTGCTCCGGAAGAGACTTACACTAGTGTCAGCGAGACCGAGACCACAGGGACTGGCAAACCTACTGGAGCTACATATACCGACTCCTCCAAGCCTACCGATGCCTCCATGACCGAGACTTCCTCCGAGACGACCTCTGCTAGTTCGACTGCGACCCCTAGTTCAGATGATTCCATTCTTGGTGGTAACAATGCTGCCGGAAGGGCCGGAGTTGCTATGAGTGTAATCCTTGGAGCAGTTGCTGCGGGTGTCGTCTCAATGTTGTAGATGCTGTTTCCCCGAGTGCATAACCAACACTGGACATGCGATTTTCTGGGGATTAGATTACGCCATAAAGTGCACGGATATTTTACTTTTACTTTTTTTATTTTCTCCACATTTTTGTTTTTCACAAAATTTCGCTACTGGGTATGCATTTACGTTCAGATTCTGGCTCTTTCATACTTCATAATACCTTTCTTTTTCTGTGTGGCGTTTGGCTTGGTAGCAGGTAGCCAGGTGGAACTTCATGTTACTTTACGTCTTCTACAAATACCACGTGGCATTGGTCTGCTGGTGCAAATATCGTTTTGTCCACCATCAGGCCTGGTATAGGATTGTTGTGTCATGATAGCAACCCACTTATAGAATACGGGGTTAATTGATATCATAAATCATAGAAGTTAGGCCCTACTGGGGGAATAAATAAACAGAACGAAACAAAGATGGAAAACATTCAGGGTAGCCCGAAGGATAGATAGATTTCTATTCGAATGGATTTCCATTTCCCTTAACCAGGCTACTTTCCCTTTGTAGATTCTCCAACTAAGAGTGTTAAGTGATGCTTCCTCCGCCCGGATAGCTATTGTCCCCATTGACTTTGCAAGGCAGACTACCATTGGCTTATTGTATGATACCTCCTGGTGCATAAATGTAGTTTATAGCTATAGCTAGTCTGGTTTGCACGCAAAAATAAAGGCTGCCGTTGTTCCAGTGATATAGTATTACCCTGAAATACCATAAACTTTGGTTCCTTAGAATTAAACTGAGGTGAGTTGGATCTCGGGGTCATATTACACCAGAACTCCCTTTTTATTTATGCATTGCCGTGTGACGCTTTGTCTTTTCGGGTATACCCCCTCCGTACCGTGGTAGTCGTCGAGGCTGCTTAAGCTTGAATTGAAGATGTCGATATTGCACGCAGATACATATCTAGTCCTGTATGTGGGTAGTCTCGATCGAGTAGGTGAGTATAAATGCTGAAGCGAAACACGTGGACTTGCAGTGAGTGGCATTTAACTTTGATATATAATTAGTCTAGTTATATATTACCTTCACCCCCCCAAGCTAAACCCATCAACTTCTTGCCTGGTTCTGCCTTCGTCATCAATATCTAACCTGGTTAACTAATATTCCCTCTGGAGTCTGGTCGAAGTGCTCTCTTGCCTAGGTAGCCTCGAGGCTACTATATTAAGTGCTCTTTGTTGGTACTTTACCCACCTCACTAACTCCACACCACACGGGGATACACCGGTAGTGCTAATTGATCAGATCACACAGGGTAGCCCTGGGTATTGGCGAGTCACAACCGTGGGCCCCAATGAAAGTATGCAACCTGAAGCCTTCACAGAACGACAAAAACATCAGGGAACTAATCTATATCCGCTGTTTATTCTCGCTCCAATATCCTCCGAGTACCCACGCCTGTCTAACAAGCAGTCTCATCGAGCTACCACACTACATCCCCACACTAAAAACCGGCCCACATACTTGGAATTGGCAGTGAACGGTAAGCTGAAACTGAACCCTGGGATTTCTGCAGTCAAGAAACAAGCAGAAAAGTCTGCGGAAATACCATCTGAAGATACTAGTGAAGGAGGTGTAGGCAAGATGGAGCTTACTCCCAAGGATTATTCTTGGACATTCGAGACTGGAGAGTACGCTAAGTATGTCTTCGATTCTTGCCTAGTTTTAATAAAATAGCCTAGCTAACCATCTGTGCACGTACGTAGGTACCTTAGCCCCCACATGACCACACTCAGGGTCGGCCCTGACACTCCAGAGTACCCTGCAGTCGTGCTTTATGTTCACAATAAGGTCCTTAGCAAATTGCCCTTCTTCGTTGCGGCCTTGAACGGCAACTTCCTGGAAGCAACAACCCGTGTCATCAATATGCCAGAAGACAATCCAGAGATTGTGGCAAAATTGATGCAATTCCTGTATACAGGCAGTTATACTATCGCAGAAAAGGAACTTGACATTGATGATGTACCTAGTGACTCAGAGGATGAAAGAGTGGAAAGGCCTCCAAAGCTCAGGTTATGGAACAGAGGACGCGCGATGCCCTCACCCGTTGTGCTGCCCCAAATAGCAACTCCAAGTGGCTACCCCTTGGGGCTTATTAGCACCTACCTCACTCTCCCTAAAGTGCCGGTCCCGGAAAAATCCCCCATTCCATCGAGGAGATACTATCGCAGGCTCTTCCACGCAAGTGTCTTCCTCATGGCGGAGAAGTATGATTGTGAAGGTCTACTTATGCTGTCTTGTACCAATATGAAGGAGATTACGATACCGGATAAATGGGAGTTGTTGGATTATTGGGCGTCGATTTATGAGATGAGTCCTCCACAGAGTGCGTTGAGAATTAGCAATTCGTTGAGCGAGGGGACAAAGTTTTCATATGCGGTTGAGTTGACAAAGGATTGGATTCTCCAGTTGTGGGAGGAAGAGGGGGCGGGTTACGGGGCGA
>Ga0307511_10008099_pt1 | contig 10526 bp, 5 predicted proteins | sample 13_EM_MG_FD_200266 | JGI IMG/M metagenome (GOLD analysis project Ga0307511, IMG submission 200266) | Populus trichocarpa ectomycorrhiza microbial communities from riparian zone in the Pacific Northwest, United States - 13_EM | ecosystem: Host-associated > Plants > Roots > Unclassified | place... | reverse complement strand
TGCTCATCGACCCATTCACCCGTCGTCGGCTTGTGTGGGTTGTATCCCTGAATTCCTTGTCCCCGTCTCGTCTGTGACGAGTACTTCCGGCAGGCAGGAGTCGGAGTGGTTGTCTCATTGTGGTATGTTGCCTCGGATTGCCGGGGAAACTGGAGGCGAGAGATAGAATGCGTTGGGTGAGTGATCTGTGTTGTCTTCGGACTAGGGATAGATGCGTATGAGTGGGCATCATACGGGGATGCATTCGCGGTGCGAGGTCGATACGGGAAGCCTGCTCCCATGTTCAATGTCGCTGACCAGTCAGTGACGCTGCGCAGTGCCGGGATGGGGTTGGTTTGAACCCTTAACATTCCCCAGCTGCATGCATTATATCTTACACAAGCAATGACGCTTGCCTCCTTGTCGTGGCTTGATTGGCATGTTGCGTTGCGAACGACATGCTTTTTAGGCTCGGAATTGTATTTTGCTACGTATTCCACCTCGTTGGCCACTGCCGCGAGGCCATCTTGTGGCAGTCACCACGTTTCCATTACAGACGGCTGATTTAATTCCGTGCGCTTGTGGTTTGATTATGATGGTGCTACATCAGGACACTACATCATTCCAAATACTTCAAAGATACTGATAGTTGAGTGTACACATGTCTCCAATATCCAATATCATCAATCGATTGAAAGACCGGAAAAAAGGTTATCCCTACATCGAGCAAAAACCTGAATCGCTAACATACTCTCCTGAATCGCCTTTGTGAGATGCCGCTTCAAGTCTGACCACATCTACAGGGATAATGTGAACATCATGCATCGAACGAAACAAGCATCGACGCTTACTGAAATATGCATGGCTCTGAGCTTCCCGTGCTGATAATCGTTGGTGATGGTCATATCGAAGCATCTTGTCCAGCAAATCCAATGCCTCAGTGGTGGCCAGATGCTGATTGTCTGGGCTGACAAAACGGGTCCATGGCTGTTTCGGGTACCTTGTATAAACATCGTGTCAGCAAATTTCCATATCAGCGACCAGACGTGCGCACTCCTGCAAAAGGCTGTCGTGGCAGGTCTTGAAGGTGATGTCATACGTCCTCAGATATGTGTCAAAAGAAGCAGTCCCAAGAACCCGCAATATTCGTAGTAATTGGTCGTCGTTGTCTGTGCCACGGAAGAAATGCTCTCGTTTGAACAACTACCAAAAAAATGCCTCACTGAATTTGGGTTAAGCAAAGGAGAGGAAGTTGCCAGGACGTACCATTGATGCAAGCATGCATCCCACACTCCATATGTCGAGGCTGTAATCGTATAATTTGTGGCCTACGAGCAACTCGGGAGCTTTGTAGTATCGAGAACCAACGCGGATGTGGTAGGGGACTCTGGGATGATAAAATTCAGCCAACCCCCAGTCAATAAGTCGTAGCTGCAACGGCGTCAGCACAAAGTGGGCAAGGTCACTGCGCCTAAAGAAACACACTTTGCGGCGGCGATGATCAATCATGACATTTCCAGGCTTTACATCACGATGCATGACGCCGCGAGAGTGCACGAAGTCCAATGCCTAGCCATGCATCAATCATCGGACGGAACGTTAACAAGCGACCCAGTGCTACGCACCTTCAGGAGTTGGAAGGTATAATATTTTAGGTCGACCTCGGTCAGGGTGGTGAGTAGTTCCTTCCACTCCATATTATCCACATGTTCCATGATCAGGCTGTGGTATCGACCCGAGGGATCTCGGACGACATCAAGTAAGGCGACGACGTTGGGCCCTCCAGTTAGGTTCCGTAGGATCTTCACTTCACGCTTGATTTTCTTGTCCGCGACAGGTTTCAAGACTTTGATTATACACGTTTCAGAGTTTACCATGTCAATTCCTTTGAAGACCTGGGTGGAGGTATTGTCTAGCCACATGGTTTCATCCCGGATGTAGTTACCCACCTCCGAGTACTTTCCCCCTCCTACACGGTCAATGACTTCATATCGTTCCGGCGAACCCCATTCAATGGAAAAGTTTTCTTTAAAGCCAAGGATGAATGCTCCACGTATGACCAGAGTGTGAAGGGTTATGCACTAACCATAGTCATACCATGAGCGCCCTAGGGCAGCATTCACATCTGCATACGTTTTGGCCATGCTTTGTGGAGCAAGACAACAAGTACCAGGACTTGTCGGCAAATCAACTCGGAATGCCCCCACAGGACATTGAGGCAAAGAACTAAGAGTGGACAGCCTTGCTGGTCGTGGTGGTGCCAGACGTTCAGCTCCCGCGTCCGAATTCGGGTTGGATGCAACGATGCAGCAACGTAAACGTAAGTATTGGCAGATGGCGTGTTGTTATGAGAAAAAAAACTGATCTAACTAATCCCCAGAATGCAGTACTACGTAGTAGAAAATTAACGGTAGCGAGATAAACCATGGTAGACGACATAGCAATGCCCCATAAAAGCAGCTTAGAGCTGGTAGGAAAATCGAGGGTACATACTGATGGATTGAATTGCTTGACTAGAGAGGGGTAACGGGTAAATAAATAGCGATCACCAAGAAAAAATTGATGAGGGTGAGAGCCTGACAACAGTTGTCAGTGTTTTGAGGTATTGTACTTCAGCGAATCGCCTTACCACGTGTCATTGAGATTGAATTGGAGGCTCTGGCGCCATTGGAAGCAACTGTTCGAGCACTTGCGCAATCGAACTGTTCTGCCGACAAAACATCTCCAGATCTTTCCCCGACCATATTCGGTCTTCCGGCCTCGACCGTGGATCTATTTCGTCACCATCCTCTTCGCGACTACACTTGGGCTGAGACAAGGCCGAACCAACGTTTTCAAGTTCGAGCTTCCCTGGCCCATGGCGATAGTACATTCTGCTACGCGATTTCGACCGGGCGAGGTCGGACGATGGGCCCGGGGATTCACCGGGACCCATGGTCATCTGGGAGCCATTGCGTGAACTGCTCCGAGGACTCAGAGGTCTAAGAGTACGGTTCGGTCTCAAGGTAGGAGCGGCGGCTAGTGTGTCAGGTCCAATGAGCGTCTCTTGCAGTACCCTGAAAACGATATCGCCGACGGCCTGATTGAATCTCGCTTGGACCGAAAACGAAGCACCTTTATCAGCCGCTGTAGAGTATGACATCTCCGTTAACCTCTTCAGGGATGTGGCCCACTCGTGACGGACCAACGGATCAGCGAAACTGAACATGTACCTGCGTTTGTTGCCAGTATGGTTCAAAAAGGCAACCTGGAAGGTATTCCGCATGAAAGCGCGCTCTACACAAATAGAGAAACTCTGCGGGAGGTTCGTATACAACAACGCATTCGGGCCCGAACGCAGCATAGTCATCGTCCGGAGACCAAACGATGTGCCTGTGATCCTGAAGGAAGCTTCTGGCGACTTGGCAAATGTGAGAATAGGTGGATCAAAAATGAGGTCCTGTCCGAAAAGTTCAATCGCAAAGTTCGGGTCGGGTTGGGAGATGCGGACAACGGCAGGCTCGGATTGGACGCGGTACGTTAGTCGTGGAGGCAATGGACGCTTGAATGTGATGACAATGTCTGGTAGTGCAGAGGCAGAAAGATGGCGAGCTTGAGACAATCGCTCACGTCGGATTGAATCGTAGACGTCGCTTATCAGATCATCCGACAACAGGCTTCGAGGGTCATGCCGCCGGAAAGCATCCAAGAAGTCTCGTGCAGTAACGTTTCTCCTGACATACCCCGTTGGCCCCGGTTCCGATGTAATGCTACCATGTAACACGTCATTGAGCTGAACAATAGACCTGGTGAAACGATATGCCAGGTCCCTATCGTACGCAACATGGGATGCATTGGCCTCATACCAGCGACTCGCGAACGAGTCCAGCATGGTGTCCAAGGCGTTGACCCCATGACTGACCTGAGAGGGAATGTGGACAGTCTGCAAGAACATGCGCAATGCCTTGTCCACTCGCACACCAGCAAAACCAAACGCATCCAGGTAATGCTTCAGGACGATGCGTGACGAGCGTCTAGAGAGATAATCTCCAAGCTGAGCACGATCGATCTCCAGCGTGCGAAAGAGAAGCTGTGCCAACATTGCAGGGTCTTCGGTTTGCCCAGACTCGCTAAAGAGTGCCACTATCGCATGGTCAGGATTTGAACTGAACTGCTCCACGAACGACTGGACAAGATGTTTGCGAGGGCCAACTCTCGACTGAGACTCCTCCCGATCTCCACAGAAGCACAAGTTGCGCAAGAGGACGACATTTTTAACAATGAACTTCCTATCTGAGGGGTTGGGTTTGGTGAGCTCAAGCAGTACATCGGGGTCTTGGACAATCGGCTTGGCGATGATCAGCATATCATTGAAGAGCATGAGGAAGCGATCCTTGACGGTGTTGGAATTGACAACCTGTAAGACGGGTGCAGCGAGTATAAGTTTCCGCGGTGGCTCATCGATCACGCTTGGCCAAGCCGAATTCCTCGGTCCACGACCAATGATCTCACTTAGGCGCTCCAGAATCACGGCACTTTTTGGTAGGTAGTCGGAGTCGGAGTACCGCGATGACGTATTAGAGGAAGACTCGGATGTTGTGGGCTGTGGGTAATCGGATAGCGAAGACCAAGGTTCTGGAGTAGCAGAGGAGGCTAGTTCCGGTGGAGAGGGAGTGGGAGCAGAGGGTAACGAGGGGGGAGGGAGTGGTGCTGGGGAAGATTGGAAGACATTGTTGGATTTTGCAATCTTACTTGCGCGTGGAGTCTTTTGAGTGTCATCATTGAAAAAGCTGTCACTTGCACTGGCAGGCGAAAATTCGCCACTGACCGGCTGCCCAAAGAAAGGGGTCCCGCTGGTGCTCGTTGGCGTGCGCGCTTTCTCGGAGCTGATCTCCTCCCAGTCAGAGGTAATATCGTTTTCCTTGCGCCACCGTAAAAGATCGGATAGCGATGGCTTTCTGGAAGGTGTGGGGCGAGATTGAGAAGCAGAAGTTGATGGGGTCGTGACCAAGGACGGTGATGACTGCCCAAATTTCGAGAGCCACTTGCGAACTCCTTCCCGGTTGGTAGGCAACTTAATCGAGAGTGAACCAATTGACTGGGGAGTAGTTGGCGTCTGTCCATTGAAGTGATCTCGCGATGACGTAGATGGAGAAGTGGATAATGGCGGTGAGTTGAGGTTCTTAAACCTGGGCAAAAGGTGGGTGTCAGATGCCTGATGCGAAAGAGTGCGATCCCGCTTGATATCTGGGGAATTGGATGGCGTATCGTTGGAGGAGCTTGATGGCACGGGCACCTCATTGTCGTTAGTATGGAGGGACAAGACAATATCAGGCGTAGACGAGGATATTGATAGCCCGCGATTACGACGCTCTTCTTCCAGCTTCTTCATGCCAGGGAAAGGGAACAGCTTGGCATCATTATATTTGGCAAGATCGACCGACGAAGCTGGGGGGATCGGCGACACTCCACTTCTCGGTGGCGTTTGTAACGCTAGAGACTGCACGGACGCCGATGCAGACGGAGATTGCATCACAGACTGAGTGGGAGGGCATGCTGGTCCAAGGTTCTCAAGCTTGTCTACTTTGGGGCTAGCAAGGCTTCCTCCGCTCTCTCGGCTGATACTCGAATCGGTATTTTGCCTACGCTCTCGGGCAGCAACGCTGTTGGTTCTGGATCGACGTCCACTGTTGGACGTACTCCTTGTGAGGGCGCCTACGATTTTCCCCCATGCACCACCAATCGAACCCTCCCGTTTGAGCGGTGTCTCTGGCGTAGAACTGACGGGGTTATCCAGGTCAAATTCCGCCGTCAGAGGAGAACGGTCACTCTGAATGCGGGACGCGACAGACAGACGCTGAGGGTAGGCCGGTTGAGATGAGTCCGAATCGTCACTAACGCGCATCACGGGAGCATTCGAAGCAATCGCAGACAAGGACGGAGAAGTAGCTGGAGGGACAGGCTCAGGAGATGGCTCGCGTTCCACCACTAGATCTTTCGAATCTGAGGACTGTCGAGGAGAGGATTCTTCGGTCTGAGGGCCAGATTCCTCATGCGGAGACTCTGGAGGCAGTTGGTCATCCTCTTCACGAACGACATCGTGCATACGCTCATCGTCGTCATCGTCGTCTTGATCCTCATCATACACAGGCAAGCTCGATTCAGGCACTGAACACCACATTAGTAAATGATCTACGCTAATGTAGCTACGAGACTCACCTGGATCAGCTATCCAGCTGATTTGTCGATTGTATGCGTCGTGGTAGGGCGAACGTCGCAGATTCTCGGCCGTGTAGACGACTGTTTCGGGGTCCTCGGACTCGATATCCTCTTCTTCTTCTTCTTCTTCACGGGAGACCAAGGATAATTCCTTGTGAGGCGTGGCAAAAGGACTGGATGGGAAAAGATCCTGTCTGGATGGAGCCCTCTGCTGCGAAGCTGGTAAGTATACAGGCACCCTCATGGCTGCAGGTGAAGAATCTGCTGCACCAGACGGAACATCAGCCGAATGAGGAGGGAAGGGAGAAACACTTGGGGAAGGATGTTTCGGCACTGCTGGAAGGGCGGGATGTGTGTGTTGAGGGGAGGCACGTTCGATATCGTCATCCGGCTCTACGAGAACGCTTCGTCGTTTCCTCTGACTGGGAGGGTCAGCTCGCACAGGAGTTGTCTCACGACTGCCGGCGATGGTCTCATTCAGGTTGATGGTGAGCGACTGAACAGGCGGTGGAACAGTAGAAGGGGTGCTTGCACGGTCAGGTGCGGGGTGTTCATCTGGTAGGGATGACGGAAGGGCGGCAGGAGGTACAAGAGGGGTATTAGTCGATGTCGAGAGAACCCCGGAAGACTCATCTGTAGGCACAGGTCGATTGGAAGCACCGGCTGAATGGCGGGCAGAACGGCGTCTGCGACGCTTGGGAGGGATGTGCACGATGCGTTCGCGATCTTCTCCACCGCTGGTAGCTTCTGCATCAGCTTCTCTGATTCTTTCGTGGAGTGCATTGAATAACTTCATTCGGGCAGCTGAGCGTTCTCCGCCTGATACGGTGTTGTTACGCCCGAGCTTACCAAAGGAAGGCTGTGGGGAAGCAGATGAAGAGGATGCGGGGTCCTGAGAGTCGACGTTGCCTGTGAGTTTCTGGAGAGCCTGCATACGAGCAGCTACGCTGTTTGATCGAATGAGACCCTTTTGTATCGCATCCAAAGTGGGTAACATGGGAGTGGGAGGGGAGGGGCCTGGATACAGCAGCGGAGATCCGGGAGATAAAAAGTTTGGGGACATGAGATTTCTGGAAGGAGGTGCGACGGCGAAATGGGAGGGAATGGGGGCCAGAACGGATGGGGGCGGCGGCGGCGGAGATGGCGAGGAATCGTCCGGTGAAGAGTCATTGCTGGGAGTGACAGAGAGAGGAACGGGGGACTGGGGCTTGAACTTTCCCTTGAAGTCTTTGGAACCCCTTGAGCGAGAGCGAGATCTCGAGCGGCGTTTGCGAGCTGTGGTAGATGGCTCAGGTGTCCCTGGCTTCTGCTCTGGGGTAGGCTCAGGGTTGGCTTCAGACGATGATTCAGCCCGGGAGTGGGGAAGGGGAGCTTCTGGCTGAAGCTCGTCCGCCTGAAACTTTTCTCCGTCACTGACGGCTTCGACGTGCATCGGTGGGCGTCTGCCGTCCTTCATGCGTGGCAGTGAAGCGGCGCGCCTGAGTTTTGCAACTGCATTGGCGCGTTGCTCAGCGACTGACGCAGCGTCATTGTCCATGGTCGTGGACAGAAGAGCGCCAGGATGCTGGTTGTGGACAAGGAAGATGGCGATCAGCACTGGAACAAAGCGGGAGTGGGGAAGGGGGGTACATGCCTGCGATTGGTGGTCGAGTACGACCGAGGTAAAGGACAGACGACGCCTTGTGAGCGAGGTATGGTGTGGGCGGCGAAGGAGGAGAAAGGGTGCACGGTTGGGGAGAAGGGACACACGTGGCGAAAAAAACAGGACCCACCCCTGCTTCACAAGACCAAGGCTGGAACCCTCGGGAAAAGGCACTCAATCAGGAACTCATCGTACTGCGGCGAAGCCTTTACATGGTATCAAGACTGAACAATCAAACTGCCATTCCGTCACCAGAGCTTCACCAAACACTTTAGCTTCTCTCTCAGCAAGAGTATATCATGGTTTAAAACGCTTGTGACAGTAACGAAGTCTTGCAATTGATTTGAATTTTGCGTTCTTTGCTCGGGGAGTGCGCCACTCTGTTCAATAAAATGGTTGGCCAACTACGCTACTCACAACACTCTGCAGTCGCCTCAGCCAATCAATTCTCTTTCTCGTCCACGTCATTCTGTAAGCCCTCGCTCAAGTGTAAGAGAACTTGTCAAGCAACCTGGGGAATGCATGCAATCTCGGTGTCGATCACTGACTGAGCCCAGCGGCTAGCTCAAGAAAGGTCACTATATAAGTACCGGAAACACCCCGATTATCTCGACCATCATGGCCAGCAGTCAACATGGATCGTACGCATACCACGACACGCTGAAAGGCATTCACTTCGGCCCAGGTTGTCTCGAGTCAGCGCTTCCACAGCTACTCCGTACATTGGGTGGTACCAAAGCTTTGATTGTCACCGGAAAGTCCCTTCGAGACAAGGTAAGTTCAACTCACCTAAATGAATGTGCTATCAATCGGTTGTATTGCAAGACAAATGTCATTAGCAACGTGGAACGCATCTTGAGAGATAACAATGCATTCGGAGGAACGTTCTCAGACATCGGTCAACATGCCCCTGTCCAGGGTATCATCGACGGAATCATGGCTTTCCATGACGCGGGAGCGGACATCTTCGTCTCTGTGGGGGGTGGGTCACCCATCGATGCGACAAAGGCCATGGTATACAGGATACACGAGACACAGCGGAAGCTCTTCAGTAATATAGCTATCCCTACAACCCTCAGTGCTGCGGAGTACACAGTACGTATACCATCATACGCGAACTCTTTCTGGGCCTGACTCGCTTGCGTTGTTTCAGTATGGTGCAGGCTACACAAACGAGCAAGGAAACAAAGTCGCCGTTGCTGACCCCATGATCGCACCTGCCGGGATCATCCTTGATGCTAAACTCACGTTGGCAACCCCGGAGAAACTATGGTAAGCATAAGAACTTCACTTTTCGAGCTAGATGTCATCATCAAGACGTCTAGGCTCTCGACTGGTCTTCGTGCGCTCGACCATGCTGTCGGTAAGTTTCGATCCTCTGCTCAAGCGAAGTTCAATATCTCAGCCTTTCTCTTTACCTTCAGAGTCGCTGTATCGACCTGGCGCAATCCCACCTATTAAAGTGCTTTGTTACGCAGCTATTGTTGACCTTTTCAGGTATCTTCCAATAAGCAAGGAGCAACCCAATGATCTGGATGTAAGGCAGAAGCTTCTTATTGCTGCCTGGATGAGTCTATGGCCAACGAGGCTCGAGAAGCATGGGTGAGGGCTTGTGACACGTAGCATTCACGGGGTTGACAGATGTCCGCACAGTCCTCTCGGTCTCTCTCATGCACTGGGACATAGACTTGGCGCGACATATGGCATCCCCCACGGCGTCACCTCCGTAAGTGCAGATGCCCAAAGACATCTGGTGAAGGCAACTCAAAGGCGTCATTAGTGTTTGACCCTCAGTCCGGTCGTTTCCCTGAAGGCCGAGATAGCGAGCGAGGAAGACAAAGCAGCTCTTGCTGACGCTTTGTTCTATCTCAAGGAGCCTAGTACTAACTCTATCGAAGGAGATGTTAAACGACTGAGTGCTATGATCAGCGAGTGCGTGTTATACCACGACAAATGATCGGATTCTGAATGTTGCAGGTTGGTGGTGAATCTGGGGTTACGAAGCGACCTAGCCTCCTACAACGTACCAAGGCACGATTTGACGAAAATCACCCATTTGACTCTGGGGAGTGCAGAAGATCCGTTGTATCAGAGGGTGGTAGAAGTGCTGGAAAGTATATACGAACCCGATCGATTGTAGCTGTATGCGTTGAAGGAATTACATAGAGTTTCGAGGGTTTCCTAGATGAGACTAGCTGTGAGTCACAACTTGTCCATACCATTACGCTGCAGGGCAGCTCGTACGGCAGCGCACGGTCATTAATGATGGGCGCGACTTTACGGTGTATTCACTACTCGGTTCACAGTACGAGTCGGACTTGGACACAACCTTGTCCCTTCAGGGGAAGTTGGACTCATTCCACCCGTCGATCCCTTCGTACGACCATAAGCCCAGCGTTGGGACGACCAGCTGTATTGCTTGCAGGAAGGTCAGGGACGAGGTGCGCACCATACAGGGATAATATGATTACCGCACGGGCTTATTAGGGCGTTGCACATATGTTGTCGTGTCAGTCTACACCAACCTGCTTCCCCAATTCCACTTCCAAACCCACCCGTCATGCATCAGCGACGCACCAAGTCAACCCAGCCATCATCTGACACTAACGCCAAGGCTCATGAGAAGGGTGCTTCCTCGCACACTCACCTGCACGATCACGCAGACGACGCACATTCGCACTCCATCTTCCATACACACTCACACGAC
>Ga0307511_10008098_pt1 | contig 10527 bp, 6 predicted proteins | sample 13_EM_MG_FD_200266 | JGI IMG/M metagenome (GOLD analysis project Ga0307511, IMG submission 200266) | Populus trichocarpa ectomycorrhiza microbial communities from riparian zone in the Pacific Northwest, United States - 13_EM | ecosystem: Host-associated > Plants > Roots > Unclassified | place... | reverse complement strand
TTTTAATTCCATCATTTGATATTAGGCTATTGGGTTTTGAGCTTTTTATTTTTTCCATTTACTTTCTCTGGAGTTATCCCGGGTCGTGGATTAGTCAAGTTAACACAAGTTGTTTTGGATTTTTTTTCAATGTTTTTTTTTTAATTTTATCCTTTGACATTGGACTATTGAGTCTTAAGATTTCTTATTTTTTATGCTTTTCTTTTCTATATGGTTATCCTAGGTTGCAGGTTCATTAGGTTAACCCAATGTGACTTGTGTTTTTTTTCCAATTTTTTTTTATTTAGGTTTGATCCTTTTTTTTATGTTAGTTTTTTTAAAAATAATTTTCTTATCTCAATCTCTTGTCGTGGATGGTGGGTTAATAAAGTGAATCCAAGTTGACTCAGATTTTTTTTTCTTTTTATGTTTTTTTTTTTAATTTTATCGTTTGAAATTAGCTTTGTTGAGCCTTGAGCTTTCTATTTTTTTTTTCTTTAAAATTATTCGGGATCACGAGTTAGTCAAATTCATCTGGATTCATTCAAGTTATTATTGTTTAATTTTTTTATGTTAAACAAAATTTAATTCTTAGGATGGTGCAGTGTAGGAAAAAAATAAAATCTAGTTTACGCCATAGTTATTAGACCCGGCCTGGCCTGACGGGTCAACCCGGGACCTTGGCCAGATCTATTTTATTGAAAATCCTGGCCTGCAAGTGGCCTAGAGAAAACCAATCGACTTGCTGGGTCAACCCGGAACCCGGGTGACCCAACAAAACTAGGTAGAGACCCCTTTTTTTAAATGCATTTTCTTCTTCTAGTCGAGACCTTTTTCTTTTATATTTTTCAGTTGGTTACTAACCCATTTCAAAGTTTACTATATAAATATTAGAAGATTGTCTTATTTTTTCAATGTGAAATAAAAAACTTTTTTGATTTAAATACTTCAACTTAAAAAAATAATATAATATCTTTCTAATGTAATAAAAAAACCTTTTAAAATAATTTTTTAAACTTTATTATTTATAACATGTATAACTTATATTTACATGGATTACTTTTTGATTTTTTTATATGAAATATTAAATATTTTTTTTTTATTTTTTCGAGTTGATTCAATAATTTGGGATTCAATCTTTTGATCAGATCAACCCTGAATCGGATTTGGTAACCATGGTTTAAGCTATAAATAAAGTGAAGGGTAACTTTATAGAAAGGAAAAGAGGTGATGGGTCAATGAAATGGATAAAGGTGGTCATATCCTAGTGATTAGTGAACAAGTGGTTAAAAACCCAAGAATACAAGCCTTTGCTTTCTCAAGTTTTACTTATATAGTCACATTCTTACCATTAAACAGAGAATTTACACCATTATGATTCATTAATCACATGGGACTGCCAAAAAGTCACAATCAAGAAGTCTGATGTAATCAATAACCTTTGATCCTAATCATCCATTTCAACTTTTCGTATTAAGGCCCCACGTGTGGTTCATACACCATGGGTGGCACTTGCTACCAAAAATCTCTAGTTCTTACATTGCATAGAGATGAACGGGACCTGTAATTTGGTCATTATCATCAGATAGTTACAGGCTTGCTGAAAGAAATGTCACAAGCAGCAGTAAAGCCAGACGGGTCTGATTCTCCGGCAAGAAAATCTTGCATGTTTTACAAGTTGATGGTTGCTTCCATTCTCCAAGACAAAAAGCTGGTAAACTTTAATTTACTTTCTTGCTCTGTTTGCTTGTTTGGTTACAGAGAAAATGAAGAGAAGAGTTCTTGTGTTATTATAGTATTAGCTCCTATTTAGGTACTCAAAATGTAGAAATCTGTTTGGCTTTTGAGAAAATTGCAGGAGTTCTAGTTTTTCAGCTAGAATCCAGCTTTGATTACCGACGACGACTTTTTTATTATCCTTTTTTTTTTCTTATTGCAAATTTTGCTTGATGATTTTCTATCCTCATGGGAGTTGAAAATTTTCAAATTTGTTAACCAGGCAAGGTTGAAGAAAGAGTTGGAAATTAGCTTACTGTTAATGTCTCTACTCTTTTCAGATTGTTTTGACAAATAGTTTGAGTTGTGGATCATCGTTTGCCTTATGGGTCTTTCTTTTCCTTAATTCTTCTGTATGTGGCCTTGAATGGTGTTATTTTTCATTTTCCTTTGTCTTTCTTTAGCCTTAATGTCTTATTCTTTTTTCCTTTTTAAGGTATTTTCTGTGGTTTGCTCTTGTTTACTGTACAAGAGGATTCAATGTTTTGTTTGACTTGAAAGAGAGCGCCTAGGTTGTCTTGAAAGATGGTGTCTTTGTTTCGAAATGTGACTTGATTGTTTATGCCAACAGAAGATACCAAAAAAGTTTGTCAACAAATATGGAGATGAACTTTCTTCCGTTGCCACACTTACTGTTCCCTGTGGTCGTATCTGTCTAGTGGAATTGCAAAAAGTTAACGGCAAGTTATGGTTTCACAAGGGTTGGCATGAATTTGTAGAATGCTACTCCATTCGTGTTGGGTATTTCTTGGTCTTCATATATGAAGGAAAATCAAACTTCAATGTTCATATGTTTGATTTGACGGTTTCAGAGATAAAGAATCCATGTAATTCTCTTAGTCAGTTGCAAGAATCCAGCCATGACAATCCATGTCTATTACCCAATGAGAAAGATGATGGCCTTGAAAAAATCTTGGGTTTCAGACCTCCATCTCCTAATCTCCTTTCCTCGATAACAAGCAAAAATTGTAATGAATATATCCATTGCAACTGGATTCAATCTACTTCCACTGCTAGTCTAGAGAAGCCACATGTAAGAACAGATGTATACAATATGAGAGAAAACTTTCAATCTTCTCGAGACATAGGTACACAGTTTAATGGGATGGAGCTTACAAGTACCGAGGATGGAGCTGGTTCCGTTATCCCAGGCATAACAAGAAAAACCAGAGGACGCAAACGGATGAGTGAGAATAGTAAGCATTTTTAACTTGCATTCCGTCTTTATGATATGTTCTTAATTGACTTTTACATTACTAGTTAGTTGAAGATGTTGATAAACATGCGTCACCAGGCATCCAGAACGTGAAACTAAAGTCGACCCATGTAAGAAATACTTCTGAAACTCTTACAAGGAGGCGGAGAGCCGTAACACCGGAGGAAAAGGAAAGGACAATTCGTGCAGCTCACATGTTCAGGTCTGATAATCCTTTTTTCCGGGTTATCTTGCGACCATCTTATGTATATAGGGGATTTCTTCTGGTAAGCCCTTGGACTGGATTGTTTAAAATAATCCCAAATTTCATTTGTAAAGAATGTATATGAAGTTTCGATTGTTTTCTTTTACAGCACATCCCGTCCAGTTTTGCGCGGACCTTTTTGAACACGGTTACAGGATTTGTCACACTTCAGGTTTCTGATGGAAAACAATGGCCTGTCAGATGCTCTTTCAAGGATGGTAAAGCAAAGTTGGGCCAGGGGTGGACGGAATTTGTTTGGGAAAATAATTTGGAGGAAGGGGATGTTTGTATCTTTGAGTTGATTCATGCAAAAGAAATTGTGCTGAAAGTTGCCGTATTTCGAGTGCTTGAAGATGCAGCACCAACTGGCCAACTTTCAAATTAGATTCAGTCAGACAAAAACTAATCATAGTTTTTGTAGGAGGTGAATTGTAAAACATCAATCAGGTGTATCACTCTTCGTGTTCTATTAGTTTGTTAACCTTTGTTTATTCAGCTGGAACCTGATGCATATTGCCAATGTAACATGATTGATCTTTTATCTGCTGGTGCGATCTTAATTTCATAACTAGCACATAAAGGGCTTTTTTCTTTTCTTGTTTGTAATCCCAAATAATATGTGGCTGTCTGCAGGGGTTTGCCGCACTCAATTCTAGCGATGTGATGGCATTCAAGCTGCCTTGTATTTGTGCATAGCATGACTGCTTTGTAAATTATAAAGAGTAATTATCAGCTTAGGGTTTCATGTTGTAGAATACATAAGCAACTCCCTTGTATTGTTTTCGTGTCACGTGTTAGGGGAAAAGAGTTACAACTTTTCCTTAACCAACTGGCCGCAAAGCAATCTTGTTCTCAATTCTCAGCATCTTGTGTCGCAGTTAGGTCATCTGAAAACCATTATTGCTGTTTTTCGGTTGGATGGAAAGGTTTGTAGCTTAAAATCAGAATTGTTGCGTTCTCCGACACCTGTTTGCATGTTTTTCAAAGTGTTTTTACATCAAATAATATTTTTTTTGTCCTGGAATTGATTTGTAATTGCGTTTACTCACTTCTACTTTGCGTGCAATTTATCCTAGAGTTGATTCAAAAGCCAATTTATCTGAATGGGGCAAGTCATGAACTTCGTGCTTTGTGTGCAATTGTCCTAGAGTTGATTTGTAATTGCGTTTTTCTCTAGGTAGCCCTTTTCCCATACAATTATTTTCTCTGATTTCTTTTTACCAAGAGTTCCTGCTCGTAAATGTTGTAAAGGTATCTATTCTGAAATTTAAAGTGGTGGTGGTGGTGGTGATTTTATTATCCTTTTCTTTCCTTTTTCCTGCACCCACTAGCTTAGCTGGGAAAAATATTTCAGTCAACCTTTTTAGTGTTTTGTCTTGATTCTTTAACGAAGATCATCAATGCGCCTCATTATTTATATAGGTAATTATCACTACATGGACAATCGGACTTAGCCTGGAGAATCATGGAAGATCCTGGAATTCAAATGATTTCCAGAGGAGAAGAAAAGGTGGTAGAAATCTGGATCAAACCGAAGAAAAAACATGCCAAAAACTGCCATTGTTATCGAATATCAAGCATGAAGGCAGCAAGCCCGAAGCAATTCAGACAGCTTCGATCCTCAAAAGCTATAATTTCTTAATGTGAACATTCAAGTAGCCACCATTCCAAATAAGAAAGAAGTTTTGAAAAACATTATCTCATAGACTCAAATCATTGCCAACCACGGTGGGCACTGATTTCAACAAAACTTTGTCGTCATCACACTTGCAACGACGGTCGAATAATAGAACTTACTTCTAAAACAACAACATCAAGCCCTGCAACATCAAACAACAATACCTGAAAAATAAATGGATGGCCTCCCGACATGACAGCTCTAAATAACAGCCAACAGAAGAAAAAATGGCTGCCGAAACGATTGTTTCTAAGGGGCACCAAACATATCACAGAAGAGTCTGAATTTTAGAGAAAGAAAGTGCAAATGAACGAGTAAACTTATCACCAGTGCAACATTACTAATAGCTTCACAATTAAGAAGGAGACCTAGCTAAAAAGTCATATTTTTATCATTAAAATGCTATTTTATTAATTTAACTCTTCAAAATAATATCTATTTTTAAAAATACTATAATTACACCTCTCGGCCTCTATGAATCATTAGTGATGGCTCTAAAGGCAACAGAGAGCATATGTAATGACAGAGCTAAAAATAAAATAAAATTATTTTTTAGCTTTTTTTTCTTGATAGTACATCTGTAATGGGAAAGCCAAATAAAAAATAAAAATGGCTTTTCTATCAAAGAAAAATCATTCCTGCATATCTATTAAAAAAATCAAAATATTTAAATAGATTATTTAAAGATTCATTCTTTCATTGTTTCAATTTTTTTCAATAGTTTTTTCCTTAAAAAAAGCCAAAAGTATCAATATTAAAATATAAATAGATTGTTAAAATAGTTTTTTTCATTGCAGTGCAGATAATAATAATAAAATTATATTTATATTATTCAAAAAGTCATATCAACAATTTGGTTCTTCTAAATAGCTTTTGTCATTGAAAATGCTCCTAAGTTATCAAAAGGGTGGATTGCATTTTGCAAGGAAAATGGTTTAGATGAAGGTGATAATTGTGTGTTTGAGAAGATTAAGGGAAAGAAGAGTGTGCTGAAAGTTAATGGTGATCTTTGAATTGACATTTAGGAAAAAATGAATTGTTCAAACTCTATTGTTAGTATATGCTTGCTTGTATTTATGACTTATTGATTAGTTCTAAAATCCAAGATGTATAGGAATAAGATGATTTCTTAGTTCAAATAATTTGATCAATTCTCCCTAGTCAAGGTGTCTAGTAGTTGTGGTAGTAGCAGGTGGTACCTGATGAGCCAGGTGACCAGTAGTTATGGTAGTAGTGGGTGGTGCTTGGTGAGCCAGGTAACCAATAATTTTTACCTGTAAAAGGTTCTCTTTAATGGATGTGGAGACTCTTGACAAAGTCAGTAATTTTATGGAGAGAGAAAGTGCAATGATATTTTAGAGAGATAGACTCTGAAAATATATATGCTAAAAATGTTAAGAATGAAGAGATTATGAACTTTTGACATGAAGGATTCATAGTGTATTTATAGCCCATAAATCTTGTCATTTTTATGGAGAGGAGAGGTTGAGGTGTAATTTTACCATTGTGATATTTTGAGTTGTATTCTACTCAAGCATGTTGGGCTCAGGGTGCGCTTCCTAGCCCGAGCACATTGGCCTCAAGCATGGAAGCCCGAACACACAGGGGTGTTAGGATACTCACATAGCACCAAAGGTGTTAGACGTGTCACGCCCAGCAAGTTGTGAATGTCATGCCTATTTTGGGCGTGACGGCACGCCCAACACGGGTGTGTGCCTTGCATGCCCAGCATTGGCTTGGGCTTCTTGCCCGAGCTCATGCTTTCTAGGGAGTTGTGCTTGGGCTACCAAACTCCTCAGGTGTTGGGTTTGGGCTACCATAGAGAATTGGTAAGAGGCCTTTAGGCTTCACCTGAAGAATAGAGGATCTTGAATCAACCTTTGAAAATTGTAGGGTTATTTCCCTAGGGAGACTAAGTCAATCCCTTTCTTGGAAAGTATCTGAAAGCCCACATTGAAGATATGTAGATATGAAATGTATGTCAAAGATATATTATTTTTATTAAAAAAAACTTACATTTATATTGAGGATTATACATCCTAAGGTGAATTGAGTGATAGGTACAAGAGAGGTTCTTAGGAGTAACATGTCTTGGAGGTGGCGCTAAAGTGTTTGCTTTGATTGTCCTAATAACTTCAAATAAGTGATCATTAGGATACACCAAACGATTATGGGTTGATCTTGCATGGTTCTTCATCGAGCTTTCATTTCTACTAGGAGAATGATTTCACTTAGAAGGTCTTTTATGCTGGTTCTTTGAAAAACAAGGAGGCCCATGTCGTAACAAGTTGGCCTCTTCCACTTGTATATGATTTTTCATGACTTGATTTACCTCAAGCAAGTTTTTGTTGGGTAAAGCATAAAGTTTTTCCATAGTGTATGTTCCCTTACCCCTCTTATCAAGGCCTCAAAGGCTACTAGCTCAAGCAATTCTTTAACTTTAAGTATCGCCTCACTGAATCTCTTTAAATATGCTCGTGTGGACTTACCTATTTGTTGGGTAACACCAAATAGTTTCCTTGAGCTTTTCTTAGCTAGTATGTTGGTGCTGAAGCGTGCCACTAGCTTAGCACATAGGTCACTAAACCCATTAATGGAGCTTGGCTCCAAATTATTGTACTATGCATGCTCATATCCCTGGGAAGTTGTGGGGAGGATTTTGTATATCGAGTCACTATTCTAGATGACCAACTCTAAGCTACCACGCACATTCTATACATGCTTCCATGGGTCAACCATCATAATTGGCGCGAGCGACCCCTTGAGGGACTCTCAAGATTGTCATTATGTTTAGTCTCATTTGGGTAATGTAATCATTTACGGGCGCCTAATGTGGCCGTGACGTTGAGGCGGTTGTGTATTACTAAGAGTGTTAAGACTTGTCGGGGTGACAAGGTTTGATTTTGCCCTTGGATTCCCAACATGATCTGAGTGAGAAGTTACACCTGACTAATGAGTTGTTAAAGGTCTGATTGGGTAGAAGTATTTGTGGTAACAAGTAGATTTGTCATGCATCCTAACCCAAGTGTGTCTTGGTTGTATGCTATGAAATGACCTGAAAATATCAAAAAAAAGTTTTAGAAACTAATGGATGTTTTATTAGGTCTTCATAGATGGCACCAATTGATAGGTTTCAAGATCCAAGATGCTTAGGAATAAGGCTGATGTGTTGGATAATTGATTGATCTTTTAGTTCAAACAATCTGATCAATTCTTCTTAGTCAAGGTGTCTGGTAGTTATGGTAGTAGTAGATGGTGCCTAGTGAGCCAGGTGATCGGTAGCTGTGGTAATAGCGAGTGATGTCTGGTGAGCGAGGTGACTAGTAGCTATGGTAGTAGCATGTGGTGCTTGGTGAGCCAGATGACCGGTAGCTGTTACCCATAAAAGGTCTCATTTGATGGACGTCAAAACTCTCTGATGGTAAAGTCTATAACTTTATGGAGAGAGAAAGTGCAATGATATTTTAGAGAGATAAGCTATGAAAATATGTATACTAAAAATGTTAAGAATGAAGAGATTATGAACCTTTGGCTTGAAGAATTCATGATATATTTATAGCCTATGAATCTTTCTTTTTTTTGTGGAGAGAAGAGGCTAAAATGTAATTTCACCCTTGTGATATTTTGAGTTGTACTCTACTCAAAATAATACGTATTAGATCAAAATATATTACCGAGAGACATGTGTGGGGTCCTGAAAAATATCTGACAAGTGTTGAGCTCAAGCTCATTAAAAATATAAAATGGATCCAAGCGCATTCCTGAATCCAAACATGTTGGGTTGGGGTACACTCCTTAACCTAAACCCACGATGTTGTTAGGCATATCACGCCCGCTCAATAAGTTGGGAATGTCATGCCTCTGCTGGGTGTGCTGGGATATGCCCAATTGAGCATGTGCCCTGCATGCCCAATATGACCTTGAGTTTCTTGTTAGAACTCATGTCCTGTACTATAAGAAATTGAATATTTCAATATTGACATGAAAAACACACATATATTCGTACTTGCTTAAAATATATATTAATTATTTTTTATTAAAGAATAAAATCTAGTTAATAAATACTTATAATATTTAAATTTTTTATTTTATAAATAAAAAATATAATATAAATATTAAAAAATCCTACCCGCGGTAACCATTATACCATCCACTCGTAGAAAAAGAAAAGAAAAACATGTGCAATGGACTGCCAGTTGTAATCTTGAATGTACCACGTGGACAGAGGAGCCAAGATGTTATGCCACCTGTATTGTCCACAGAAAGGAGAGAGTACTTCTATCGACTCGAGAAGCTCGAGGAACGCACTGAGGAAAGTGAGGTCCCGTCGAATATGAGTGATGTTTTTATGTTTTAAAAAAGTTATAATTTTTTATTTTAAATTAATTTTTTTATATATATTTATTTTAATAGGTTGATATTAAAAATAATATTTTAAAAATAAAAAATATATTATTTTAATATATTTTTAAATGAGAAATACTTTAACAAACAATGATAAAAACTGATAATTCTTGTTTAAAAAAGTGTTTAGGACATCGTGTTTTTTAAAATTTTAAATTTTTTTTGTTTAAAATGAATTTTTTTTATATTTTCATATTATTTTGATATGTTTATATTAAAAATAATTTTTAAAAAATAAAAATATTTTATTTTAATATATTTTTAAACAAAAAAATATATATTTTCAACTGCCATTACTACTCCGATCACACAGACGTACCCTAAGTGTGTCATTTTGCTTGCGTGGATGAATCCTTGTCATGTTCATGAACTCTCATTTTTGGCGAAGGATCATGTTAGATCAATTTTTGGCGAAATTAAGAAGACATCCCCTTGCTGTGCCAGTTTTAACTACTAATTCCAGTCATTGATTAATTTACAGACCATCAAAGGGAAGTGTTTTCTTGATTTAAGGTATATTCAAAGTTGATTCAAACCACCATTATTGCTTCCAGGGTGGAGCTAGGATTATTTATTAGGGGTGATAAAAAATAATATAACAATATATAATATTTGTTTTAATTTATTATACATGAGTTATAAAAAAAAACCTTTATTATTTAGTTTTATTCAAATAACTTATTACAAACATATAATAACCTTTGTATAAGGTAAAAGGTTTGGAGCAATACTGAATTCAGTCAAAGCAATGAAGTTAATTCCATCTTCATATGTATCCATCACTTTAATGTTGTTGGTCTTTATACCTATCAAATATAAACATACAAAGTATAAAAGAAACATTAGCTAAAGCGAAACATTATTTATGTTTGATAAACTTTGAAATAAAGTAAAAAATAATAAAGAATGATTCTTACATATTTATTTTAATTGTGCTCGTCGTTCTTTCATAGAATAGAAATCATCGATTATCATATCAATTGTGAATCTTTCAGCAATTTCTTTTTCTATGTAGACAATCAAATAATTTGCAAGAAAATCATCCTCCATCCGATTACGAAGTCTTGTTTTAACAATCTTCATCGCTGAGAAAGCTCGTTCAGTAGTTGCTGTTGAAACAGGAAGAGTCAAAATAAGCCGAATCAACCTGTCAACTAGTGGATAAATTGTTGATTTTCCTGTTTCAACCAGTCCTTGACATAAATCAGCAATCGATGACATGCTCTTTAA
>Ga0307511_10008097_pt1 | contig 10527 bp, 8 predicted proteins | sample 13_EM_MG_FD_200266 | JGI IMG/M metagenome (GOLD analysis project Ga0307511, IMG submission 200266) | Populus trichocarpa ectomycorrhiza microbial communities from riparian zone in the Pacific Northwest, United States - 13_EM | ecosystem: Host-associated > Plants > Roots > Unclassified | place... | reverse complement strand
ATTCTTCAGAATATGTGACAGGCAACAATTTCATTGTCGATGCTATTAAGGAAGGTGACACAAAGCAAGAATCAATTTCAAATTCACAAGAAATCTGGAAGTGATTTGCAGCAACAACCAAGCCTAGAATATGCCTTGTAAATCGATACATTTAAGAAAATATATTGTGTCCTTAAATAAATTTTGATAGATGTATTTTTTCTTAGATGGATTTGTAAGGTTGGTATAAAACAACATCCTAAGAATCAATGAAAGGATGTTGAAAATTTCATTGTGAGCTCTTGAATAACATTACTACTCTATAGATGCTGGGGCAACCCTACCGGGAGTCCCTCTATTCTCTTCGCCTTGAAACTTGATTTTCCCCATTTATTTACCATTTTGAGCTTTCAGTTACCAGCTGCATAATTGTTTAAGTCTCAGCTGAGAATCTTCTCATTGCATTTGCCGACCCCTTTTCCTGAAGAGGAAGTTTCATGCGATTCTTGATGATTTGACAGAGAAAAATGGAATTTTTACTGTCAAGTTGTTGTTTGCTGCGTCCATAAATCCCTATGTATAGCTCATATTTGAGTCCATCAAATCCTTTAATTGACTAACCAGTAAATGCACCCCCATTTATTTACTAATTCGAGATGCTTTCAGATACCAAGTAGCATAATTGTTTAAATGTCAGAGGAGAATCTTTTCATTGCATTTGCTTAATTACTTCCATGTGATTCTTTTTTTTGAAGAAGTTTCGTGTTTTCTTTCCGATGTTGTTGTCGGTGAAATAGTATCGTTTATGGTGGATTTTTTTGTGGGGCTATATTAGTGTTTAAAATTGTAGTATAGAGTATTATTTAAAATAGTTTTATGTTTAAGAATATATTAAAATTAATTTTTTTTTAACATCAACATATTAAAATCATAAAAAATACTAAAAAACCAATTTAATAACATTTTAAACCAAAAATACTTTTAAAAATCACATAAAATCAAAAGTTGTGCTAATGCTAAATACGTCAACATGTTATCTTAGATTATATCTAGCCATATTGTCCACTTGTTGAAACAAATAATTTTTTATATCTATTTTTTAATTTAATTACATAGTAATATAAATAAATTACCACAGAAAAAATAAAGAATAAAATTATAAAATTTTTTTTCCAGTCAAATATGTCTTTTCTTATTTATGTAAATTTTTTATTTTAATAATAACATATATATTTTTATTAATAACATGATTTATTGAATAAGAAGTAACAACAATTAAAAAAAGATTCTTAAAAATTTGAATGATTTAAAGTAAAAAGAAAAACAAATTTAGTTAAAAAACTTATTTTTCATGTATTTTTTTGATAAAAATATGTTTTCTCTATCAAAAGTGTTGTTTTTTAAGTAAAAATTTATCATTTTTATGAACCTGAAAGAAGATGTAAGAATAATAATTAAAAAATTATTTAAACAACTTACAATAAAAATTAGATATTAATAAACATTTTTTCCTAAAAATCTATATATTATGTTAATAGTATTATCATAGAAAATTGTAATTTTATTTAATATATGTCATGTTTAAATAATCCCTCATATATTATTTTAATAAATATATTCAAAAAGAGAATTTTATTCCAAAATTAAAAACGAAGAAAATGTTAAAGGATGTTTATTCCAAGTCCCTTATTTGCATGTTTTTCAACGGTTAGAAGATGCATTATTTGAGGAGGACGTGTAGTAAAAAACATGTTGCAGTCTTGTAAACAACACATTATTTTTTAGTTCAAATATTTGCGATAGAAAAGTTGGATTTTATTTTTTCAAATCCAAATTATACCCTCTAGTAACATTAATAATTAAAAATCCAAAATTCAACATAATTAAAATTAATTTTACAGATTATAATTTATTTTTTCTTAAAGAAAAAAATCACCTTCATTGAGCTATTTTTTATAAAATAAATCAATAGAGATTAAGATTAGTATTTTTAAAATTATATAGTTAATTTTTTTTCAAATGAAATAGATAAAATTTTAATTCATTTAGTTATTATATAATGAGTAAAAAAAATACTTCTATTATATAATCTAATATCCAAAAAAAACTTGAGGGAAAAGTTAAGGAATTGAATACTAAATTTTACTACTTTAATTTCTTTTTAAATAAAATATAATAAAAATGTATGAGTTAATATAATATTCAATATATATTGAAATGCCAATCCAAAGCACTGATGCAAATAGACCTCTCGGCCCTCGCTCTGATCTTATCTCTCGCGCTCTCTGCAACTAATCAAACTCGCTTCCTTTCCTCGATCCCTTCTCGATCGAAACCACTCAAACTCGAAAAATTTCAGCTAAATATTTCATTATCATTACTAATTTGAAATAAATTTTCTTTTTTGATCATTTTTAGCATATCTTTAAGCCCTTGATTGATCTCATGATAACCACAAAGGCTCTCTCCAAGTTTTCTCGGAGTTGCAGTTTCTTACATCATCGTAATTTTGTCCCAATGAAACCCATCTTAGATGGCGCAACAACAAATGATATGGCACCCACAAACTCTTTTTTAAAAGGTGTAAAGTAAGGACCTTTATTTACTTTTTGTTTGTTGTTCAAGCTGTTTGTTCTTCAAAGGTTCTGTTGTTTATGAAGTAATGTGGTTGGCAAGTTTTTTTTGTTTTGTTTCCTTGATTTTATTGCTTCCTTTTGGTTATATGTGTGTGTAGCTTGATCCCAAAATTTATTGTGGAGATTGATTTTATTTGTTTAATTTATTTAGCTATCTGGGATTGTTGTAAGAAGGGGTTTTTTTTTTTGAGAAAGTGTTGCTGGAATGATTTAAAGTTTGTATTTTTTTGGTTATTTTTTGACAAACTTGCATGTGCAAGACTTGCTTAATGAGTGCTTCATTTTTTAGTGTGATACAAATGATCAGAGTCGATGAGTTTTTCTTTTCTCTATTTCTCGTAGTGATACAAGAGAGGCAGTCTCTTGGAGTGGACAAACAAGAAGAATGTCTCAAAGGGGTTTCTTGAATCATTCACGTTCAATATTGGGTTGGAATTCTATGGAAATTGATAATGTTCATGATGCTTTGCGCTTGCCAAGTCGTCATTTTAGTACTTATTACAATGACAAACTCAGAAGGGAATCGACAAATAAGGTGGATCAACTATCTTTTGAACTTTCCTTTATGCTATAGATGTTAGCTCAAAAGTGTCATTTCATATAAGGGAGGAATGGAGTTGTAGGATCAGTATCATCACCTTCTATAAGAATATTTCTTAATTAATTCTTAGCTTCATGAAAATGAAACTTAAGCAGCTGTAGTATAAGTTAGTAATGACGCAATGTGATTTACATTTCTATATCCATATTCTGGATGCATTTAAAATTTGAGCTTGGTTGTTATCTACTCCAAATGAGGTTTTGTTGCCTATACTGCAGCTTTTTAGCAGCATTCCAGAATATGTGAAGATAGTGGAAGTTGGTCCAAGGGATGGATTGCAAAATGAGAAGGATATTGTACCTACTGCTGTTAAGGTTGAGCTGATCAAAATGCTAGCTTCTTCAGGGTTGCCTGTTGTTGAGGCCACGAGTTTTGTTTCCCCAAAATGGGTACCGCAGGTGCGTATTATTGGTTGTAATGAGAGATAAGAAACTTATCTTAAATTCACATTTGTAATATTGTTACTCTTATCTTCTTTGTATCATTATACATTTACATTTTCATGTTTTATAGAAAAAAAGTGTTATAGCCTTTCCTTGGATTTTAGTAATTTTTAAATATATGGCAACATCTGCCTTAGATCAATTTTGATGGTTTATTCTAATGTCTATTTGTTTGGTGCACTCACATAGGTTTTTTAATTCATATCTGTCTTGTCGTTCTTTGAAGGGAGCTTCCCTCCCAAAACAAAGTCTATTATTATGTTTTTAAACTACTTTTTGGTATACAGCTAGCAGATGCAAAGGATGTAATGGAAGCAATCAGAGATTTTAAAGGTGCTCGATTTCCAGTCTTAACTCCTAATCTAAAAGTGAGCTGTCTTAAGTACAATTCCATGCTATATAAACTTCTTATAACTTGTGTGGTGAGAGTTGCTGATATTTTTGTAGCACTTTTTTCTAGGGCTTTGAAGCAGCTATTGCAGCTGGAGCCAATGAAGTGGCTGTCTTTGCCTCTGCTTCGGAGGGTTTCTCAAAATCAAACATCAATTGCAGCATTGAAGATAGTCTTGTTCGTTATCATGAAGTTGCCCTCTCTGCCAGCAAGCTTTCAATTCCTGTTCGTGGGTATGTTTTTGAACTTGCACTAAATACACAGTTAGTTCTTTTCTTATCCCATCAAGCTTGTATTGCTGCATTTTGGTCAATCTAGAACAAATTTAGTGTACTGGTGGTTCATCTGAGTTTAGTAATCTCAAAACCCTCCATATTTTCTGATATCCTATTCTGGATATGCTTGAAGAAGGTATTCATTCTTGTTGAGAATGTATTCATGAGTAACACATTTACATAAAGAGATAGATGGCATTTTAAAGGATGCATACTGTCGGATCTTCTGACTGACAGAAGGTGATTTTGGTTTGTAATATCTTTTGGTTTGCTTTGACAGCAGTTGGCAATTTGTGAGATGATAGACTTGTAGGCACAGTTCATTTTCTTAATAACAGATCCAAGATATTAACTCATTCTGGTGACCAGATGACAAGTTGTAGGCTCTTGAAGTGCCAAATATAGAAGAGAGCTGTGACTTTTTCCTGTCTTTTTGACCAGCCCTTTAAAGGAAAAATGGAGATCATTTTTGCTGAAAATGAACTACATGTTCTTCACCTCTGGCTTGAAAGCCAGAATGGTTGCACAGCAATGACAGCTGGCTGAAGAAAACCTTTGGAGGAAAAATTAGGAAGTGAATTCCCTTTTAATTTAGAAGATAATGTGGCCTAATCTTTTATGCCTATAGTTGTATGGAAATTGACATCGCAAATCACCTAAATAGCAGTTGAAGATGATCTCTGTGGCAACTATTTAATAATACTTTGAAAATTGAAAGCTCTTTCAGTGATACACAATTTATATGATATGTCCATAAAGATTGTTAACATTGACATCTTACTGAACTCAAAAAACTTGGATAGCTCCATTTTCTGTCCTTTACTGACATGTTATTGTTCTCCTTGTCCCTCTTCCCCCCTCTAAATCATGAATGAGATGTTCATAGTTCTATCTTATCCAGGAACCTGATATCCAAAGGATATCATGTTTGATATTCGAACTCAATTTATTATCCCAAATATTCGATACATATCCTCCATAGTATCAATAAGGGTAGGCGAGTACTCAAGGCTTATGCATTTTACCATTGGTATTAGTAGAGCAACATTTCTTGCAACCTCCCCTGTGTTTTGAACCAGAATGCCTGGTTTGCAATAGAGCTGACATAATGCTATGCATTAAGCCCACCCTCATTTGGTTTCCTTAATACGATGTCCCAAAAATTTTGTGCCACTTCATTTTTAACATGTAGCATAAAATAATTTGGTATTTTGACAAAATAATTACTTTTTAATCCTGGCAGCTATATATCATGTGTTGTGGGGTGTCCTGTAGAAGGCATGGTTTCTCCATCTAAAGTTGCATATGTGGCCAAAAAGCTTTGTGACATGGGATGCTATGAAATTTCTCTTGGTGATACAATTGGAGTTGGTACTCCTGGTAATGTCAAGTTGCCTTCTGCTCATAATTAAAGATGATTAATTCACTTGTATATTTGGTTTAACTAGTATCTGCAGCGTGACAATTTGTTGAAACTAGGTTTTGCACCTATATGAATGTCTTATATATCAGAAGCCAGTTGTTTCTTCTATGTTTTTCATTATAACTATGCTTATAGTCTCATTGAGGCTTTGCTCTTGACCTTTCTTTTATCATCTTCTGGGTAAGATGGGGTAGGTGTTGAATTATTTTTTCCTTTCCATGGCTTAGGCACTGTCATCCCAATGCTTGAAGCTGTTATTGATGTTGTCCCTATTGAAAAGCTTGCTGTCCACTTTCATGATACTTATGGGCAAGCTCTTTCAAATATTCTAGCATCACTTCAAGTGAGTAACTCTTCTTCTTTCACCTTTGTTAATGTTGAAAGCAAAGTGATGTCCATATTTTATTCAATGGTTATGCTATTAACTCAATAATTTACAGGAAGACAAAGCCTCATAGCTTTGGGTATAACATCCAATCTGTTTCCTCGATGATATGAGGGATAATGAATCATCCTGTTTCTTTTTTTTTTAGGCTCTTGTGAGTCCGACAAACCATAGACTGGTGTATCAAACCAAAACCTTACACCTCAACTAATTAAATCCTTACAAAGTGCATGTTCTTTTGCCAGATGGGGATCAGCACAGTTGATTCATCAGTTTCTGGTCTGGGGGGTTGCCCATATGCTAAAGGTGCTTCTGGGAATGTTGCCACTGAAGATGTTGTTTACATGCTCAATGGTCTTGGGGTCAAGACCAATGTGGATCTGCAGAAGATCATGTTGGCTGGGAATTTCATCAGCAAGCATTTGGGACACTCATCTGGTTCAAAAACAGCAATTGCCTTGAGCAAAATCACAGCTCATGCCTCCAAACTTTAAGGTACTGGAGCTTTCATTCCTTTTCATGAAACTACTTGCGTGCAACCTCTCTTGTTCCCTCAACATGCAAATGCACAACATTTTACATAGACAGCTATTGCTTGCAGTTGATCCAAAGGTTGTACTTAAATTAATTGTTGTCATAAAAGATAAAGTAATTATCATCCTGTTAAATGCTCCTTTAAGCCTGTATGCTTTTGTGATGTTAATAGCATTGTTGCTGTTATACAACTCTATGCCAGAAGATTGCTTGTGTTGGGATTAGATAGATCAATTGTTGCTCCCAGATTGTAACTTTCAGCATTGTGATCTAAATGTAGAGAAAGCATTTGAAGTAACTACTTTTTCTATCATGTGGCTTGTATGAAATTAATTTCATTAAAAGAAAATGGACCATTTCTGTGTGACACCAATAGACACAAAGTGATTATGAATATCAATGAGTTTTCATTTACTGTAAAAGAAGCTTGATTTTATACAGTACATGACATGGGTGAATTCAAATGAAAATGGAGGGCTAGCGAGGAACTTTTACTTGTTAAATAATATTTCATCTAGCTGAGAAGAAACTAAGAGCAAGTTATAGTCTTAGTAAATGAGAACAAACACATATGAGAAAATAAAGTCATAGATTTTATTCCTTCCCACGGTAACAATGCTCCATTGCACATCAACTACACAGCTAAATTATCACATGCTAGGTGTAAATGTAGGTTCTTTTTGTGAAAAAAGGTAGCGTTACATGCAAGTAACTCAATTGATGGAATAGACAGATAAGGAGAGTGGAGGGAGGAGGGCTAGGCAATACCAGGGAACCTGAACTTGTGGTATGTGAGGAAGCTAGGAGGCAATTGGTGAGAATGGAAGATTGAAAGTTTGGAGAGGTGTTTTGGTTTGGAAGATGAGAATTGGGAGAGAGAGATCTACTGTGTGTTATAAACTTGTCTTCTTATTAGAGAAATGAGGTTATATTTATAGTGGGGAAGGTGTAGTTTCGATAAGGAAACTTTGAGGAGTTCTACTAATGACAAGTAGCAAGAGTTTTGCAAATGATATGATGACTAGCGTTCCTGGATTTAATGAGGAATTAGGACATATCATCATGGATGATATATAGTTGAGATTTGCACTTGCTTAAGCTAGGTTAGAAGGTGTGAGTCCTCTTAACAAATCTTGTCCAAGCTCGCCAAGCTAATTCTCTTAAAATATCCCAAAGATGTAGGCCAAATTTCAGGATCGTGCCATAAATCCTTCAGCTAGTCCTATTATTAATTTGCAATAGAAACAAGTCAATTATCTAATATTGAAAGCATAAATAGATTTTCATGTATCTATACTAGGTCAGGTATGGGAGTGTTTGTTATTGCGGCGTGACAATGCTTTTTTAATTATATTTTTTGCATCAAGCTAATTTTTTTTGATGTTTTTGGATTGTTTTGATGAACTGATGGCAAAAATAAATTTTTTTTTTTAAAAAATTATATCAATATATTTTCAAGTAAAGAGCAGCCGCATTCAACTCAAATTGCTGCACTTTAAGTTTAGAGTTTCGGTTAGCATGCGGACCAGATTTAGTTGCATAGGGGTCATTAGTAATATCATGAATAGTACATAAAATTCTTTCTAGCATAAACCATCCGAATAATGAAATCCCTGATTCTTGGCTGTATTATTGTCAGAATATCTCGTTCTTATCAATGCTCAAATCTTAGCTGACAAGAACAGCGCTTCTCAGCTCTTTCAAGACCCTCATCTCAGCTGACAGCAACATCGCCAAGTAAGCTCTTTCAAGCTGGTGGACCTGCAGAATCTTCTTTGTATCATTTAGAAGTTGGGTAGGGTAACATTCTTCAACTTCTCCCATCACATTGTCAAACTATTCAAATTTGATATATTCTTTCCTTCAAAAGAAAGCAAGACCTTGAATGACTGAAAAGGGACTAAATTATCATTGTAAAGCACCTCGATTTGAGGTTGAAAAGGAAGATATAGAAGAAACAATAAAGACAACTTCCACAAACTAATTCCAGACCAAATTGCATTTGATGCCCGATGATATAATGATTATTTGTCAAGTTCTTTTCATCGCAAAGAAGTTTGAAATTTAATGTTTGCTATCATAATTTGCCTAACAGTTTGTGGGTTTTTATATAGCTCATACCTGTGGATTTTCCTTGAAAAGTACACGTGAATGTGAGTGAAACAGTAATATGATAGTGATTTCGTTGGTACTCGGTGGTTGGAGAATTTTGGTGATGCCCGAGCATCATGGCTATGGACTTTTGCCAACTTGGATCCTTTAAAACCTCTTCAAATGTCTCCAAGGACCTGTTGATTAGGGTTTTTTTCTTGAATGTTTAAACTTTGAAAAGGTACACAACTGTTGAATTCTCAGCAAGAAAAATAATCATAGAAATTTACTTCTTTTAACCCCCCCTCCCCCCTAGCTACAGCTGAGGTGAGTTTTGTCCAAATCAGATTCTAGGCTTGTGATTCTTGGTTACAAGTATCTGGAGTCTGGACAGAGATATTATGGTCCTTGCGCTCTTGAAATAAGTTTTGAACTGTACTGTTACCTGGTAACCTCTGGACCTTACCAGTGCGAGGCCATGGCTCTGAGAACTTCATCGAGTACTTCATGTTTTCTAGTTTCTCTTTCTTTAAACTCTACCATAAGAACAAGCCATGTAGGGAACCTCCGGTCAACTCCTAGCTCTCAGTTTATCGAGGTCAGTTAGTGAGATAGCCTTTTTAGATCCTTGACAGTTTGGGCAGTGATAAGGCCAGTATCCTTGAGGTATTGGCTCCAATGAGAAATAGGCTTCCTCCCAATTCCCATGTTATCACCTCAGTCTTGAATCAGAAGAGCAGCAGCAAGAAAGAAATTTTTTCATGAATGTACTAATCAGGACATGGTTCGTCTATCTAAACTATGAAATAAAAAAAACACTAGTTTAGATGTGTGAAAATTGATTTGTTTAACCTTTGGAACAACTAAAGTAACATGGACACTAAAGATGTTAATATGTGTTTGATTTTGTGGTTGTGGTTTAAAAAAAATTATAAATTATAATGTGTTTTTTAAACCAAGGTTTTAAGAGAGTTTTGGACAAAAAATATTTTTAAACATGTGATTAGTGTAAAATGACACCGCATCACTATAACAATCAGAACTAACTATAATAATCAGAACTACTTGATATGAAGACTTTTTGTTTTTGTTTTTTTGTTTTTCATGAAGTAGTTCTGAAGCTACAGAATCATTTATATATTCTTATGAGTTATTCCATTTCTTTTCCTAGCAAAAATATAAAATAATATGTATTGTATTAAGTAAAGGATAGATCTCCCCATCCATTATTGGTCATGTTTAAGCCAATGTCAACAACACCTCTCTTTTTTCACTAACTGTTGAAAAATCTTGATGCTTTTCATCTTCTAGGTCTCTTATAAGCCATCCTTTTCTTACTTTTTTGAAATCTTTTACTTTTTAGCTCCTCTTTCAATTTTATTCCCAGTGTAATTGTGATTGGAATCCTGCAAGTTGCACCTACTAAATCACTTTGTATTCAGATTAGGGCTTGGTAATTGGAATCCTTTCTAATCCCTTTTCCATCCACCCACCAAAAAGGGGAAAGGGAGATCAGATGAGTGCTTGGTACAATACTTGCAATGAAATTCTTTTCCAAAAATCATTTTTGTTTGATGCTCATGGATGGAATAATCTTGGCCCCTCTATACCAAATTCTTAGATTGAAATTTGATTTTTCTTCGTCATAGGAAATGTGTTAATTAAGCTATGCATTGTCCTCCATTAGGTGCTAGTATATTGTTTTTGGAAATTAGTGCATATTGTTTTGATGGATTGGTACAAGTCAAAGCTCTAGCTTTTTAGAAAGT
>Ga0307511_10008096_pt1 | contig 10527 bp, 12 predicted proteins | sample 13_EM_MG_FD_200266 | JGI IMG/M metagenome (GOLD analysis project Ga0307511, IMG submission 200266) | Populus trichocarpa ectomycorrhiza microbial communities from riparian zone in the Pacific Northwest, United States - 13_EM | ecosystem: Host-associated > Plants > Roots > Unclassified | place... | reverse complement strand
GTCTCACCTATACAAGGGATTAGCATGCTCATCTCGTTTGTATAGGTGAGACGGACACAACCCTCCGCTTACCAAATAACATATGAAAACTCTAGCTTTGCTAGCGGTGATTGCCTCCCTTGGATTGACGGCCACAGCAATAGCAGATACCACCGCCGATAACAGCAAGACCGCGACGACAAAGGTCCAAGCGACCGCTCCCGCCGCTGCACCTACTGCCAAAATGGACATGTCGAAGGGATGTGCCATGCCAATGGATCACGCCAAATCAGGCGGATGCTGCGGAATGTAACTCCACTGGTTCAAGCTGAACAACAAACCGGCTCGGTTTTCCATCGGGCCGGTTTTGCTTTTCGGACGAGTAAACTTGAGTCTCAAAAGACCAATCCGTGATATGATGAAAAATCATAAGGGATCGAACGCGAAATAACGTTAATGTAATGATATGGACTCTCACAATCTGGACGAACTTCTCAGCGGGTACAAAGCTGCGGCGATGCCCCGCCCCCCGACCAATCTGACTCAGAATGTCTGGCGGGAAATCCGCTTGCGACAGAGTACTCCTGTCTCATCCGCGCTCAAATATAACGATTTCCTCAACTGGTTTCGCAGGAGCATGGCTTCGCTGATAGCCCCAGCTTTGGCGATGGCACTTTTCATGAGCATCGGGTTGACCTTGCTGAATACCCAGGCAACTCCGCATCAGCGCGTACAACAGGCGCTAGGTCTGGATGTCTTCTCCCACCAGTCTTCCCCGCTAACCCGACTGGCCCAAAATCCATGAATAGTCTCGGCAAGCTTCTCCTGCTCCTTGTGTTGGTGGCCCTTGTCGCAATGTCGGCCTGCTGGACAACATCCCACCTTCTCATTCAGCAATCACCTCAACCGACTGATTACCATCATTGGCTTCATGCTCAGCTAGGGATTACTCCAGGGCAGGACAAGACTCTGGACAAAGAGGAGGAGCGCTTTGCGGCCCAACGGAAAGAATTGATCGAGATGATTCAGAAAAACAATGCGGAGTTAGCGGCGGCGATGATGGAAGACAAGGAATACTCTCCGCGTGTCGTGGCTGCGGTGGAAAAAATTCATCACGCACAGAGTGAACTAGAAAAAGCGACGCTGGAGCACATCTTTGCCATGAAGCCGATCCTCACCCCGGAGCAATTCGGGAAACTCCTGAAGCTAACCAGCGAGGCGCTGAACAACCCTTCGGACCTCTAACTCCTGGTGCCAGGTATGTCCGCACCAGATCCAGACCTTCCGCTGTGGCAGGAACTGCAACAAGGCCATGACTCTGCCCTGGATGCGTTGATGGAGCGCCATAGCGGAGGTCTTTTCAATTTTATCTACCGCTACGTTCTCAATGAACAAGATGCCCGCGACCTGCTTCAAGAAACATTCATACGAGCCTATTTCAAAAGACATCAGTTTCAGCCTAGAGCGAAGGTTTCGACCTGGCTCTATCGCATCGCTCTCAATCTTTGTCGGGATCACGCCCGTAGTCGTTCGACCAAGGATGGCAAGTCAACCGAATCACTGGTCATCCGATCGGAGGATGGCGAGGAACGCGAACGCGATATTGCAGCGAAGAGTCCCAATCCGGCGGAAATCGCCCAGACCAACGAAGCACTCCTCATGTTAGAGAGTGCCATTCAGACCTTACCACATGATTTGAAGGCCGCGTTTATTCTGGCTGTACTTGAAAATCGGTCGCAGAAAGAATGTTCCGATTTGTTGGACATCACGGTTAAGGCGGTCGAGACGCGGGTTTATCGTGCTCGCAAACTTCTCGAAACCAAATTGGCTTCTTATCGCGTCCAGTAGTGAGACCGCTTTTATCACCGGAGCTTCTGATATTGTCGGATTATCAAGACGGCCAGAAGAGACAAACAGAGTGTTGCGATAAACAAACCCATAAGCGCCATATCTCCTCCCGGCCAGGGTGTGCCCAAACCGTCAGCGGTGAGAAGTATTCCGACCGTAAACTTGAACCAATTTTCGGGAATTTTTGTTAACGGGTGATGAAGTAGCCAACCCAATCCAACCACAGAAATACATGCGCTAGCAGCGCCTAAGCTGGCGAATAACAGGGCGTTGCCCACCGCACCGAGCGATAAAACAATGAAGACAACTTCCAAACCTTCGATGAAAACGGCAGTAAATGAGGTAACAAAACACTCCGAATCAAATCGCTTGATGTTAAGCTCATGGCTTCGCAAACGGTCTTCCGTCCGTGCGTATACTTTCGCTTCGTCCCTTTGCGGAATGACTCCCGCAGCGCGAAGAATGGCTTTTCGCAACCATCTTAGGCCGAAGATCAAGAGAAACAAGCCGAGGGCCAGTCTGACGATTTGGATGGGCAGGAGTTGAAGAAAGGGTCCAGCGAGGGCGGTTGCTACAGTGAGTAAAAGGAGTGCAGAACCTGCGCCGATGAGTGCTGGCCTCCAACCCCGGATTGATCCTGCGGCCAGCACAATGGTGAGCGCTTCCACAGCTTCAACAAATGAAGCCAGGAATGCCGAGACGAAGGAAGTCGATGCGCTAATGATCATCGGGACGACTCCACCCTACGAACAAATTGTATCTATCCCACGAAATTTTCTAATCGTGTGTTCTGGAAGACAGCGATTACAACGAAGCCGACCCGGTTTTAAGGCCGGGCCGGTTTTAAGTTCAGCATCATCTGGTGCAGCGGGCTTACGTACCGCAATGCGCCTTACAGGCAGCTTTATCCATGGGCTTACTGCAAGCCACCGTTTTATCCGTCTTAATGACCGTAACATCGGCGCGCTCAATCGATTGCACTTTTGAGTTCAGTCGAGTGCCATCAAAAGCACTGACGGCAACTACAGCCGAAGCTGTGTTTGGAGCCAGGACGTTTCCGGTATTGGCTTTGCTGTTGTAGACCGAGTTATTTGCCATCGCCGTTGTCGCAAGAGCAAGAAAGGCAACCAGGGTTAGGAGATTCTGTGTTTTCATTTTATTTAGTGGGCGGAGGGTTGTGTCCGTCTCATCTATAAAAACGAAGGTGAGCTTACTTTCCCTATTATATTTTTATAGGCACCTGCAAGCGGCGCTTATCGGGACAACTGGAATTTATAGACACTAAGCCTGGCTTTTTGACCGTCATAAGCGGGGACGGCGACATAAAGTAGATGATCAGCTAAAAATGACGTGCGGCCTCCGTGCGCGGCGGTCACGGAAGATTTGAGCGTATAATGGCTTGCACCCGTTTGGGTGAAAACATCGACGAAGCCCTCGCCGCAGGATGCATATACTTGTTTGCGGCTTGAGTCATAAAAGACGTCGTCGCAATCCCCATGTAAGGTCAAGGTCTCTACCTTGTTTCCTGTTTTGGTATCAAAGACAAGGAGTCGCGCCGGAATGCGGCACGCGACGAAAAGCAGATGATTGGTTTCATCAAGCGCCATGGGAAAATTGGCGGCAATCAAGCCGAGCGAAAAACTTCCGATCACTCTGTTTTGCGTCATATCGATTACGCTGACCGTGTGACCATTGGGGACGTTCACGAAGAGTTGCGCGCCGGAAGCTTCCATCTGGAACGATTCCGGGTGGGCGCTGAGGGGTATGGTTGAAGTGACTTTCTTTGTCTGAGGATCAATCACGGCAATTGCTCCGCTGCCATAGCCGATAAGAATCTTCTTCCGCTGGGTATCGTAACGCACGTTGTCAGCATCATTGCCGAGCTGGATCGTTCCGACCGGTTCCAAGGTTGTCCCATCAAAGAAAAGGCAGCGGCCATCTCCACCGTTGGCCACAACGAGCAGATTAAACTCGGGAACGAAGCAGACCCCTTGTGGCTCAGAGAATCCGGAAAGGGAGTGAACCACGTTGCCCTGCTTCAAATCCACCACCTCGACTGTATTATTTCCAAGTGCGGCGATAAAAAGCCGCTTGCCCGTCACATCCATACTCATGTGATCAATCCTGCCTTCGACCCCATTGAGGGGGATAGTTTGTACTAGGCTTGGCTCACCAGCGTGAGCCGCGAAAAAGTTTTCAAGAAGGACTAGGCCAAACAGGACTTTTTTCATGTGGAACTGCCTTGGGTTTCCTACTGCGCTTTTCGCCTTGGCTTACGTGGCCTGTTTCTGACTGACTTGGATGCCATCCCGCTTCAGATCGCTCTCTGAAGCCAGGGAGGCCAGAGTACCGGGAGGATGCTGGTACCAGCCGGGATCGTCGTATGATTTGAGATCATTGCGTACCTTCAGGATAGTGAACATGCCTCCCATAGTAATGGGATCGTACTGACCCTGACCGCCGACCATAGGAATGCTGTTCTTTGGCACGGGCATACCCATATCTCCCATGTCGCCTTCGCCATTTTGCCCCATGTTCATAAAGCCTGGAATAAGTGATTTGCGGACTTTCTTGTCGATCTCATCTGTATCAACGCCGATGAGATTGAGCGAACCGTGCCCCATCTGGTTCATAGCGTGATGCGTCATGTGACAATGCATGGCCCAATCGCCGGGTGCATCGGCGACAAACTCGATGGTGCGCGTCGATCCTACCGGCACAAGCACTGTTACTTCTCGTTGCTGAGCTGATTCGGGAATGGGGCCCCCGTCGGTTTCCACGAGACTGAATTGGTATCCATGAAGATGAATGGGATGATGATCCATCGCGCCGAGGTTCCCCAGGCGAATGCGCACCCGCTCACCTGTCTTGACGACGAGCGGATCGGTTCCTGGATAAGCTTTGGCGTTCATCGTCAGGATATTGAACTCCGTCATCTCATTCGGGTCGGGCCGCGACGTGCCCGGTACAATCTTCCACTCACTGAGCATGATGGCGAATTCCCGATCCGGCGGATGGGCCGGTCTAGTGCGCGGATGGATGAGGAACAGCCCCATCATACCAAGGGCCATTTGCGTCATTTCGTCATGATGCGGGTGGTACATAAATGTACCGTGCTGGCGCAGGACGAACTCATATTTGTAAGTTTCACCGGGCTGGATGATATGCTGGGTGAGTCCACCCACACCATCCATGCCATTGGGCAAGAGGATGCCATGCCAGTGTGCTGTTGTTGGCTCCGGTAATTGATTCGTGACGTAAAAACGAACCCGATCACCTTCCACCGCTTCGATGGTTGGGCCGTGAATCATCCCGTTGTAGCCCCAACCCTTAATCTTAAGACCAGGCGCAACCTCATGATCCACTTCCTGGGCGATGAGGTGAAAGACCTTCACTCCATCCACAACTTTCCAAGGCAGTTTGACTCCATTAGGCACGACCACTGGCTTGTAATCCGTGTCTGGCTGTCCGGGCGAGAGACCATCGCCGGTATAGGTGACTTGGGCAAGTGCCCGCGAAGAAAGAAGCGTTGTGGCCGCTGCGGAAGCCAGAGCGACCGTTCCACCAGCCACTGCTGTACGCTGCATGAATTGTCGTCGGGTTAGCATAAGATTAGGGCCTTGGTGAGATTTGAGTCGGATGAAGATTGCCGCCCACGGCTGTTTCCAATTGTGACCTGGAAATCCAGTAGTCACGCCAAGAGCTAACATAGTTCCGTTCCGTTTCGAGTTCATGCTGCTTGGTCTGGAAAAGATCGTAGGCGCTGACCTGCATCGCGTTGTATTGCAGCAAGGTCTGGTTGACCGATTTGACGTTGAGGGGAATGACTTCTTTTGTGAAATAAGTCACTTGGTCGCGATTGATCTTGAGTGTGTCGCGAGCCTCGCGGACTTCGGAGCGTATGCGGATGGCAAGAGATTGCATCTGCCGCTGAGCTTGTCGGTATTCAGCAGCCAGCTTGGGAATTTCACCCTCGCCTTGGTCGAAGATAGGCAGTTCCAGGCTGAGGGTAGGACCAGTTACACGCTGACCGTCGGGAGATTTTTCCGTATCAACACCGATGTCGATACTCGCTGGTAGGAAACGGGTATTGGTTTTAAGAGCCAGTATCTGGCCGATGCTATCGACCTGCTTTCGAGCGGCGAGTAAGTCGCAGCGCTGGCTGATGGCGAGCGATACCAGATTCTTTAACGACGGATCTACCTCGGGCAATTCGGGCAGACTGGGGCGGGCGGTCCATTCCGTTTCTTCTCCCCAAAGCCCCATCATGCGATTCAATTTTTCCCGTGTATGGATTTGTTCCTTTTGCGCTTCGGAAAGCATCACGCTGGCACTGGCCAATTGCGTCTGCTGGGTCAGATAAGCAGAATCACTGATGTTGCCGGAATCATGCTGCGCCTTGGCTAAATCAGCCGCAGCCTTGTCCGCGTCGATCATAAGCTTTAAGCGCAGCTCCAGCTGAATTTCGCCTTGATAGGTATAGAACTCCTCCTTCACGTCTCCAATGAGGCGAAGCACTTCGTGAGTGATGCGATCTTGTGCGGCTTCCAGATTGGTTTGGGCGACTTTTGTCTTAAGCGGCATCAGAATCAGGCCCAAAAAATCCTGAGCCAGCGAGTATTCCGCGTCGGTCAGTCCCGGTGCAATATCGGGAAAACGCCAACTGGCGGCAAAGGTCGGATTCTTGAGCAACCCTGCCTGTACCAGATCCGCTTGAGAGATACCGATTTCCTCAAAAATAGCCTGGAGATCCGGGTTATTGAGCAATGCAATCTGGGCCGCATCGTTCGCGCCCAGCGGGACCAATAAAAGATGACGGACTTCCGCCTCCGCCTTCTGATCATCGACCGTTTCCCGATTCCATGCCACTCGCTGCCCGGATATAGTGGAGATATTAGATTGGATCGGTTGAAAAGCTTCATCGGGGCTTACCGAGGCACAACCGGTAAGCAACAAAGCCCCAGTACCAAGTAGAGAGAAGAAAAAAAGCGGGCGCGGCATGTCTATTTTTCGCCCTTTTGAGGAACCAGAGTCATTCCGCACTTGGAGCATTTGCCGGGATGATCTTGTTGGACCTCGGGGTGCATGGGACATGTGTAAATGATTTTATTGGCCGTTGAAGAAACTTGTGCGGTATCCGTGCTCGTCCTCGGCACATTTTTCATGTCCGTGTTCGTAGCGGGAGTATGGCTGGGCGCATTCGGCTCTTCGAGACTAACTTGTGTCTCGCTCACCAAAGAGGGCGATGATTTGGCGAGTGGGCTTTCCGTAGCCGCAGCATTGGCTGGATCATGGCGAGGATCAATGACCGAGGGTGCAGAGGCGCAACCGGTCAATAATAGTGCAAGTGGAAGAGCCTGAAATAGAAGTCCTTGGATTGACACCCAGACTTAAACGGAGCAGTGCCCCCAATCCCTCAAAATTTCGTAAAATATTTCAAGGGATTCTCCGGGCCTTTGCGTTAAATTGATAAAATCCATCTCTACCTATGAAATCCAAAGCCATTCTTAACTCCAGTATTTTTGTTTTCGCAGCGGTTGCTCTTCTTGGCGCAGTTTCTTCAGCCAAGGCCGCTCCGACTGCCACTCAACAAGCTCAAATAGACGAACTCAAAAAAACGTACACGCTAACCACCTGTCCGGTGTCCGGGGATAATCTTGAGAAAAACGACATGGGTGAGAAACCCGTCGACTATCTCTATACGAAAAAAAACGCCGATGGCACGGAAACCACACGATTGGTTCGCTTTTGTTGCAAAGACTGCCTCGTGAAGTTTAAGAAGAACCCGGATAAATTCCTGAAAGTCATGGACGAAGCCCAAGCCAAGCAATCGGCCAGCGCGACAGCTCCGAACGCAAAATAGGGCTCAGTCTCGCATTAAGTGCAATGCTCCTGTTTGCTCAGACTGAAGGTTTGGGTGGCGTGCCTCCCGAATGGACAACTCATCTAGTGAGACTGATAGGGGCGTTCCATCCCCTAGTCGTTCATTTCCCCATCGCTCTGCTTTTGACGGCTGCGCTACTCGAAGCCGCTAGCGTTTGGCTAAAGGATCATCCGGGCCTTCGATTTGCCATCGTGATCAATCTCACGCTGGGAACCGTGGGTGCTGTCGTCGCCGCATCATTAGGATGGATGGACGCGGCCCACATCGGCATTGAGGTTGATCTCAAACCCACATTGGCCTGGCATCGCTGGCTGGGCACATCCGTTGCCATAGGATCGCTCATCACGACAATTCTGTGGTTTAGAGTGCGAGTTAATTCCGCAGTTTGTCTTTGGCTTTATCGGGCCACTCTGTGGAGCTTGGCGCTTCTGGTCGGCATCACCGGCCACCTCGGAGCTTTGTTGGTGTACGGCCTCGATTACTTTGCTTCATAAAACCGGAAATCCCATCGACCTGGATATTTCAGTTTTTTAGGGGATCGGCATACCCGCTCTTGTTTATATGGGTATCGTCTGGGCTTTGGTCTACATGCCCATTGGCGCCTACCTGAAGCCAATCCTCTGTTCCGTTATCGGCTTTGCCCCAAGTACAAGAGGTTTTCTGCGCTGGCTCGCGTGACATTGCATTAACTTGTGTGCAAGCAAGCCAAATTAGAATTTCTAGAGGTGGAGGCGGCGGGGGTCGAACCCGCGTCCTAGAACAAGGCCTTGACCGCTTCTACAAGTTTGTCTGCGCCGTTATTGTCGGGAGGTGGGTTGTGGCGCAGCTCACCCCATCTCCGTAGTCACCACATTGATTCGCCGCGGAAGGTCGGTCACTCACCAGCCGCGTCGCCCCACTAATGTCGTTATCGTCCCCCAGTGGAGGTCAGGGCGATAACGTCGTGCCGTGATTTATTAGGCAGCGAGAGCCAACGTATTGTTGTTCTTTGTTTTTGGGCTGGCTTTTTAACGAGGAAGACCTACCCCATCCTCGACTTGCGGCGGGCATCACCATGCTCCAGTCGAAGCCAATGCGCCCCCGTAGATCCATAACGTACCTCTATAACTACTGGGCGCAAAGGCTTTCTTTGGCGGTCATAGACCGCCGCTACAGACTGATCCGTATTTTTGCTGGGATGAAGTGCCTCTTGCGGTAAAGTACCCCGATGCCCCATCGTTCCGCGCCTCGCAAGTTTGGCTTTGAGACCCGCATGGTCCATGCCGGTCATGTCCCGGACGGCAATACCGGCGCGCGGGCGGTGCCCATTTACCAGACGACTTCCTACGTCTTCGATAGTCCCGATTACGCAGCCCAACTTTTCGAACTAAAGCAGTACGGTAATATCTATACACGCATCAGTAATCCCACCACGTCTGTTTTCGAGGAGAGAATGGCGTCGCTGGAGGGAGCAACCGGGGCGTTGGCCGTCGCCAGCGGCATGGCGGCGCAATTCATTGCGCTGATGACGCTGCTCTCGCCCGGAGATGAGGTGGTCGCTTCGTCTCATCTTTACGGCGGAACAGTGACCCAACTCAAAGTGACTTTGCAGAAGCTTTCGATCAAGGTCACCTTGGTCGATCCGCACGATGACGCGGCCTGGGAGCAGGCCATTACGAAAAAGACGCGTGCGCTTTATGGAGAAACAATCGGCAATCCGCGCGGTTCGATTCTCGATCTGGAGAAGATGGCCAAGCTGGCCAATGCACACAAAATCCCGCTGATCATTGATAATACTTTCGCCACGCCTTATCTCTGCCGTCCCATCGAGTGGGGGACGACACTGGTGCTCTACTCCGCGACGAAATTCATCGGCGGACATGGTAGCGCCATCGGCGGCGTTATTCTCGACTCGGGCAATTTCGATTTCAGCCGCTTCCCGAGTATTGCGGCCCCCTCCCCGGCGTATCATGGCCTGCGTTTTTTCGATACGTTCGGTCACTACGGTTTTCTCATGAAGGCGCGCGCGGAAACCGTCCGCGATGTCGGCGCCTGCATCTCGCCCATGAATTCGTTCCTGCTTATCCAGGGACTGGAAACGCTTTCCCTGCGGATGGACCGACATGTCAGCAATGCCCAACAGATCGCTCGTTACCTGGAACAAAATGAGCAGGTCGCCTGGGTCGCCTATGCGGGACTGCCGAAGCATCCCGATCATGCCCTGGCGCAAAAATATCTGCCGAAAGGCCCCGGCGCCGTTTTCTCTTTCGGGCTCAAGGGCGAAGGCGCGCAGGTGCGCGAGGATGGCAAGAAATTCATCGAGTCGCTGCAACTTTTCTCGCATTTGGCCAATGTGGGCGACGCGCGCAGCCTGGTTATTCACCCGGCTTCGACCACCCACCAACAGTTGACGGACGAGGAACTGGTCGCGTGCGGGGTGGGGCCGGAAATGATCCGGCTTTCCGTCGGGCTCGAAAACGTGGAGGATTTGATATGGGATTTGGATCAGGCGTTTCATGCGCTGTCTCGCTCAATACGAGCCTAAAGCCGAAAGATCGCGCCCGTTATCAGGACGTCGCGCAAATCAATCATCTGCTGGAAACGGCCAGGACAATTGCGCTCGTCGGTCTTTCCAGCGACCGGCAAAAGGCGAGCTACTTCGTGGCGGGTTATCTCAAGGACGAGGGTTACCGGATTGTGCCGGTCAATCCCAAGGCCGAGACGATCCTGGGTGAAAAAGTTTACCCTGATATTGCGAGCATCCCCTTCCCGATCGATATCATCGATATTTTTCGCCCACCGCAGGACGTTGACGCCATTGTCGATCAGGCCATCGC
>Ga0307511_10008095_pt1 | contig 10530 bp, 7 predicted proteins | sample 13_EM_MG_FD_200266 | JGI IMG/M metagenome (GOLD analysis project Ga0307511, IMG submission 200266) | Populus trichocarpa ectomycorrhiza microbial communities from riparian zone in the Pacific Northwest, United States - 13_EM | ecosystem: Host-associated > Plants > Roots > Unclassified | place... | reverse complement strand
TCTGGATTTTTTTGGATTTTTTTTTTTTGGCTAGTTTTGTTGTTTTGTTATTGTGTTACTGTGTTACCGCATGAGGAAGGTCGTGGTTCTGTATCAGGTCCTTTTTATGTACTGTATGTTCAGAAAGTGTCCGGGACGCATATAACTAGGCTAGCTGCAGGTGCATATGGACAATGAACATGCAGGACGGGGGCGCCAAGCAATTGTCTGGTTGGCCATCGACACCGCCCATATGCAGATTAGCATGCCTGGGGTGCATGAAACGCAGCCTAGTTTTTATGCGTCCCGGACACTTTCTGAACCCGACTGTATGTATGGCCCTTATGGCGTGATGTTCACCCCCCCACCCCCCGGATCATGCCCTAATAGAATAACTTTACTTGTGGAAAGGAAGATATTGTTCAAAGAAGTATTTGATTCCGTATGTTGGGAAATATATGTTTTAAGTCTGATTATTTTGGCACATACACTTGTATGTTGTTTTGACTTTCGCCAGAGCAGTTATCGATAAGTTTCGTTATTTGTGGGGTTAGCGCGGATAAAGCATATGTTTGGTGACTAAGCGAGGAAAGAGAATACTTTGTAGGATATGCTGTAGTTATGATTCAGTATGATGCGAGGAGCATTAGCCTTAAAAAACATGCTATTATGTCAATAGGCGATACTCAGTAATCTGCAAACACACTCGATGACCCTGCGAGTAACAGTTGGAATAAATTTGACTATATACATACAGGATATATAAATACAATATCCGCAATTGGCTTATGATATATGATATATTATGAAAACACAGTAGTCTTCCCTCCATCCGGTTTGAAAAACATGCCCTTGGTATTGTGAGCTCTCGCGCCTTTGGACATATTCCACTCGGTTGTTGTACATGTAGTTGCTATTGCTCGAGAGTCTGAGTCCCATTTCGAGAATGTCCCGGGGTGTTTGGAGTTACCGACCCCCGTATACCCCACTGGAACAGCAATTCACTGCTCAGTGGGAATATACAGAAGTGGCGCCACAGTCCCATTCAAAGAATGTCCCGGGGTGGTCTGAGTTAACAAACCCCGTATGTACCGGTTGAACAGCAGTGCGCTGCTCAAGCGGGACATACAGGAGTAGTAGCGCAGTCCCATTCAGACGATGCTCGGGGCCTCTTGAGCAACAACATCACAACGATGCTAAACTGAGTGGTATGTGAAAACGCGAGAGCCCACAGTACCAATGGAATGGTTTTCAACCGGATGAAGGGCAATATATCATGGCAACTGTGGTCCAAAAGCAAAGGACAAAGTACATTTGGCGCGAGGGAGCCAATTCTTCAACCATAACCATTAAAAAAAACCACACCAAAAAAAAAAGAGAATCCCATCATACACGCAGACTGGTGTACCGTGTGGGTCCCAGGGAAGGTCTTGCTTGCTCATAGCTGCCTGACTGTTAGTGGGTGGACAGCGTTCAACAAGGAATATTTGAGCATACCTACTCCCCCAGGGCCGTAGTGTGAGTGCACAAAGCACGATCGACTCGCGATGAACATTGGCAGTCTTGAGAAGCAATTGCCTAATTCGGCAGCAAAGTGCTCGGATCGGCAAATGAAACAGAAGAGGGAGAATGGGAAGGAGTGGTCCGAGAAATATGCCCCCGACGGAAAATCCTATGCAGATACTGCTGCGAAGGGAGAGGGCCCAAGCAGCAGCGAGGGCGAAAGAGGAGAAGAATTTCAAAAGGGCAAAAACCAGCTACATGTGGCGCTGTTGTTCATCATTGACCCCCTTAAGGGACCGCATGTGAGTATAATGAATATGTAAAAATAATATAAAATGCGGAGCTGTTGAGGCCTGGTGATGTGCGATCGGCCGAAAGGAGGCAAACGGCCTTGATTTAGCTTGACGTTGTTTTATGTGCAGTGTTTGTGCTGTAGCTGCAGCACTGGCGGTCGTTAACTGGCATAAGTATCGAGTTAGCCAAGAGCTCTGTATCAAGGAGTCAACATCTGCGGTTGCTTCAAGTACAGATACGTACCGAGGTTCAATATTTTTTTAAGAAAAACAAATTGCTCGTGCCATGCAGACCATCGCAACCCCTCCTCTTCTAGCGGTAGCCCTTTATCTGTCGATGTGCAAGGACTCCTGTAGCTTAGGAGGGTATGTCGGTTAAGCCACGGAATCATGCAGAAGGAAGCAATTACATTTAATTTCACAGACCATGTAGATGAGGGCGACGAAATGAGCGAAGGATGATGATGGGGTGGGTGGAGGGCGAGGGCGTAGAGCAAGGCGCAGGGGCCGACAAATGGGCCGTAAAGGCAGACGGGCGCCCTACTCTCCCCAACTCTTCCTCCCCATAATGGGGAGACAATGGTGAGGATGAGTGAAGAAAACACTGAACTGCAGGAGGGCTCTGAGGGCTGTTTATAAAGAGATATTGCCTCGTCCTAGGATCACGGGGTGCTAACCTGAGCTACTCGTACAGATTGCGCGTCAAGCCGTTCATAAACCCCATGAGTTTATGAGTACATACCAATAGACGCCTCAACGTCAAGTCTAGAAGCCAATTGCAATGTCATATCTCATCAGCCAAACTATATTGTTATTAGGAATTCTTTAGGCAAGGCAGAATCCGAATCTATGTCATGCTAGTGCAGCCCAAGACGACGTCATAAGTGTGTAAGACTGCTACGCTTCTAAGCCTCGTAGCGGTGTAGCCGCTCCGCTGAATCCAAGGCTACGGATGCCACCAGCAAGTATGGCAGAGTGGCGTTACCAATCAACGAGTACCGTCGGAGCCCCTGTAGGCAAATAGCCGGCTAAACTAGCTACACGGATCCAAGTACCAGTACTAGGGAGGCCTCGTGGGTTGGAAGTTTTTGCGACAGATTGGAGGGTGGCCAGTTGCTGAGATGGCTGTGGGACGGTGGATGCGGCTGCACCGGTTCACAGTGTGGAGATTTGGCCATTATTGCAATGATGAATGCTAACGAGGTCTGACTAGGTGCAGTGTGTTGCCCGCACGAACTCGAGATCTCTGTTGTTGAGCCCGGCCGTGAGACTCTTCTTCTGTGCCACTGGCTGCCGACTCGCTGCAACTACCTCCTAGCGTTGGGCATAGCAAGGTGATCATGAGCGCAGACAGCCTTTCCGAAGCACTACTCAGCCCTGTGGTATGAGGTAATGGAGAATAGACTAAATAATTGTGATGGTTGTGTTCTTTTTAGCTCCACAGTGGTGGCAATGCTATAGGTCAAGACTACAGTGCTGTGGAGGCCGTTTTGTGAAGACCATGCTCCTGTGAAGACATCCTTTAGATTTTGAGGATGGTTTTTTTAATCCAATATTACACATACATCTTGTGGATTGTAGTGAAGCGTGGGGAGATTAGGAGCGGGGAATGTTGTTCTTGTTTCATAGCAATTGGAAGAGTAATGTTGGGATAGAACTCAGCCAGCTATCGCACCTGTGCTTTCTGTGTGCGAGATCTTGAGATTCGTGCGAAAGTGAGGATTTGTTTTGGTGCTGGGTGAAATACAAAGGGAGATAGGGCATAGGGCAGCAAGGACTCAGATGACTACTCTACTCATCCGAAATGTTTCAATTGTTAGCGTTACCCTGAACTTACAAGAGTTTCAAACCCCAAAGTAATTAGAAATGAAATTATGTGCTAGCGCTCCCCAATTTCCCCGAATGGGCTTTACCTCGCTATGGGAGTCCACATTTGAGTGGAAGATGTGGCCGAGAATCCACAAATGACAACCAACTAATCAGCTAAGATATGTACATGTCGAGCCGTCGACGAGGGGTATTTTATTATGCGTAACCAAGAAAATAAATTGCAGGTCTGAAAAGAGGCAGGTCAATTTAACACACGGCTATCTCATGAATTTCAGGCGAGAGTTCACATAGCTCACTTGCTGCTTCTATCGGTTTGACAACCATATCCCAGAGCCATTCCCGTACTGAGACTTTACTTGGTTAGGGTACGGTATTATCGTTGCCTTTTGCTCTTCATAAAAGAATGGCTGCAAGTCTGTTATCATCAAGACCATATTACAGGCCGTCCAGTAGTGGAACTTGAGCAAACCACGCAAGGGAAATATAGCAACAAGATCTAGAACAAGGAATGGAACCAGAGTCTGCGAATTCTAGGGCCAAGAATGTAATAAAAAGGGTATTTAACTTCCTTTGCCAGTAGGCACCTACTTCCAAACTAATGGCTCAGCTGGTATTTGAACCCAGATCACCCACCCTCTGCATCTATTTAGGTCATTACATAGCAGGTCATACCACTACGCCTCTTGAGATACTACTGCTTGGTACAGCATTTAGCCATTTTCAATGTAGACCCGAGGGCTGAAAGAGAGCATTACCTCGGCCTATGTAGCGGTTATAGTGACCCAAAGATCCAATTAGCTCGTCCAATTTTCTCTGCGGTGAGCGCTATGCATGATCAAATTTCTGTTTCTAGATATCAAATCTAAGTATAGTTCCGTGCCCTTAGACGTCAGTTTTACAGCAAAGCCACTACTTTTGGGAAATTCGTTAAAATTCATCAACGCCCCCCGATTGTTTAGTGCTGCTAGAACCGTATTGGCAATATCCAAGATACATACCTCACCTAATACCTCCCCTTCTTCTCCATTCCAAAAAACGCCTAGAACTGCTGTAAGTGGGGGCTGCTGCCATACAACCTGTATGGGAAGGTACATTACAACCACTTCGCCAATATTCTTATCTGTGCAAGGCGAACCTGGTTGATCTTATCAGATTTCTTAGGATATCAGAGGAATGAGTAATCTTGGAATTTGACCCTCTATGATTTCTCTCAAAAGTAGCGGTTTTGGTGTAAAGCTGGCGACGGCCGAACACTAATGGCCTATAACTTGACATAATCAATGTCTTCAGAAATAGTAAAATCACAAATAGTATAAAATCATAGGTCATATGCCCAAAATAGATAAACCGTACTTTGTAAAATTCAACAAAATCCAAATACGTTGGAGCCAAAGGCACTGAAAGCGCTCGAGTTCGGCGGCCTGCCAACGAGTAAAATATTCAATAAGTTAATCTCGGGCGGCCCTTTTTCCAGACGCCGTCAATGAGACTATCCCCAACGTTGGTTTGCTCAGTCCAAGAAGGCGGTGCCGAGATTTATATTACCCTGAACTGTCGACAACGGACACCAAAACATGTTTTTGTCTGAACCCCCTAGCTACTCACCCGATTTAATGCCACGACAGTGGAATTATGATCTAAAATAAGACCTCGGGTTTATTTGTCTCCCATGTTGGCAGCGTATCTAGATCTACGAAAGTCCAGTTTCCAGATGTACGCAGGCTCAAAATATCACATCACCTTTCATGATATGACTCAATCCTCTGGGCAAATTCGTGATCATAATACCCACCTCAATTAAATTCCGATACTTACCTCCCTTACATAAATATTAACCCCACAAAAAACATAATTATGGCAATTACAATCGGAGTCCATTCCCCAGGCCCGGCTCCATACCCCAATAAAACCAGTGCCACCAGAAGTTTTTGCCATGGTCTATTCTATTCCCCATTACTGTAAGCTAATTCCCCCTCGAAGTCTAAAAGATCACCCCACAAATCGCTGCCTAAGTACTAGTGCCCAGCCCTACTATTTGGCACGCCCTAATTATGAACTGATACCCGGAATGAAGCTTGACTCTATCATGCTATGCCATTCTTATACAGCTACAGTTATAGAACAGTTATATTCTAGCTCCAACATTCTTAAATTTTCGACATATTCTACCGAGCTTCTAGACTCTCAACCTCAACAATATCTCTGCAAGCTTCAAGGCCTCTCGCATATATATGCTCTGTCCCTTTCCTCCGGATCTCATACCAATCTTTCATATATGCACGATAGTGCGTCATGCACTGCCTTTCACACTGCAGTTCTGGCATATTTAATACTATAGCTCTTGCTCCCACTAGTCCCATGGTTTCATGATTCACATCCTATCACGTTCCCCCCATCTTTCCTGCAAGCAGTCCAAAACTTCCTGATCCGGTACATAATTATCATATATCACGTAGCTTACGCACCTAAACATAAAAATACCCCAAACCCCCAACCTCGGTTTCCTGCGTAGCATTGCATACCCACATGTACATTAGGTAGGTAGCTCGGCAGTAGCTGAATTGGAGAGGACCCATGCAAGGCACTGATATGCATTCACTGCAGGTACCCACCTGCATTCTAAATTTAGTCTCTATAGTGCTTCTCAATAAGTGTTTCCGATTTTAAGCGTGAACTGTCATTTGAACTTGTAGTCACAGGTAGATAGATATATGTACAAATCCATAGCACCCATATTGCAATTGTTCCACGGTTCTATCATCCCAGGCTGCTGGGTTGACGCCACATTTTTCAAGCCCCGATGTACACAGCCGGCCGATATAATAAGCTCCATTATCGTGCACTCCTGAACTATTTTTCGGGTTTTGATGCTGGGTGTTACGAGTTATGGTTTGTGAGGGTGAGTATCTAGAGACATTGGTCATCCCAAGTATAACTAGACGAGAATCAAGGTATAGTCTATACTCAGCCTCTCATTAATGATTAGGCCTATTTATCCGCACGTCTGAAACATCCAGACAGATGTTAATTCTCCCCGCGTAACTCCCCAGCTGCAGGGCCAGGGTATTACCAGCAAATGGGGATCATCGCGGAATAACCGCATTAATGTCGTTCTACCATTTTAGAAATGTGTCATATGGATATAAAATGAAATCGATCATTATTAGCAATACCAATAAAAGCTTAAGAATACTCTTGTAAGCACTAAATTTGCGACCTTATTGTTTCGCGCGCTGGGTTGAGCCTTGCGCTCCCCAATGGGAATCTCAGTACAGGGTAACTGCATCGATCAGGGCTATCCATGTAAATTCTCAGGGACCCTACTTAGGCTTCTATGTACGCTTTTCAAACCAAGAAGCCTTATTTTCAGCTCATAATAGTTTATAAACAAATATTTGCATCACTATGGGAGCTGAAACCTGAAACTTGAGAAGTTCCGACCTGAACTCAACGGATCCTGATGTTTGGTGCCCAGGCACTCACCCTAATGCGAACATGCAGATTCATGTACTCCTATAACAAAGGTCCTACTAAGTTGGCATCACAATTTACATCTGGACTGACAAGTACGCACCAGATCAACCTTGATTCATTCCACTTCAGGATATGATTCTGCACCTGACCAGAAATCAGCAATGAAACGCCCGCACGTGAACCTCTTAAGTACCTAAATACTTAATTTCCAGGTCCTCGGGTCCGGGAGTTCAGAACCACCAAAATAAAGGGGGGGTGAGAACCAATTTTGCCGAAGCAAACATTCACGACAAGCTTGGGGTTCTTATAGCATGTGGACGGTTAGGCCTACCTGCCCCTGTCTTTCCAGGAGTCTGGTGTGTACTTACTTTATAGGTACTAACCAGACTCTGCTGTACTAGTAACCTACCTAGTCAGCATCCTTACCGTACTCGATGTGCTATGAAAAGATATCTCTTGAGCCTTGTATCCCGGTATATCACCTAATAGAGTACATGTCTGTTGACCTTCAATGAGGAGGAGGAACAGAAATAGTTGTGTAACGGAATGCCTAAAGGCTGTCCTGGTTGGCTCGGTACCTCGACCCGTATGTCTCTCTACCAAAGTAATGTTTCTGATAGAAAATGTATCAAAAATACCGTGCCCCCCAGAAAAAAAGTAACACCAAGCTCCAAGACGGCTTCTCGGCTATGAAATTGTCAAAAAGTAACACAACTCTGGTGAAGATTAGGCCTAGGGCGTATGCACAATCCCAGTAGATTCTAGATCCCATCCGGCACGTGGCTACTCAGTGCACATGCGAGATTGGTCCCCTGTCATCTTTGCTCATATTTGATTTCTCTGGTGGGATACTCCCCCGCCAGTAACTATATTAGGTATTCTAAGACAAAGTCCTACTCTCGTTGATCAAAATCAAGTTTTAATGTGATACAACATCGGTATGGCTAGTCTGGCACATCCCATCCTGTACAGGGGGCCTTGGCGAGCCGCGATGGCCATGGTCGTGGCTTGGTGGCGCAAAAAGCAATCACTCTGCTCCAGGTTAAAATCTTAGGTGACGATGGCGGGGGATGTGAGATATGATATGGGCATGGTCTGAATATGAGGCGTTATTTAGATTACCCTCAGCTACCTAGGTACCGGTACTAGAAGGACCCCACGAGTGTAGTATACTAGTACGCAAGGCATGGGGCATATTCCTGGCTCAAGAGCGTGGCAATTAGTTCCCAACCGAAGTGCACACGGAAACTCGGCAAGCCGAGGAATGGAAATTCCTTCAATTTCGTCTGTCGTGCAATTTCTACGTAATGTAGTGAGTGCATGGAAATAACTTAGAAACTGTTAGCGACGCATACTTAAGTAGATACTCTATCGAGCATAATTTAGTTTATTGATTCATAAGATCCGAAATTGTGGGCATATTAGTCTGCTAGGGCATATACACTTGGTACCCCATGGCTGGGGCGAATTTCGCCGCTTATCGCGCAATCTCTGCGGCTGGACCAGCTTATGTAGGCCTGTTCGCACATTTAGCCTCCCGAGCATCAATTGATCAAAACGGAGCTCTGAGGCTTCAATTCTGCCACCCCGGTTCTATAGCAATAGGTGCTAAAGGTAGTAAAAAACGCGGACTACAGTAGCCTATAGTTACCATACGGTTAGAGTATATGCGTAGGTACTCTAGCTCAAGGCATCCTACTTTACGGCGTGGGGACCCTTGGAGAGTTCCGCCCCGTACGGAGTACTGTACTTCTCTAGTCACTGATGGAGCAAAACCCCGCAGTTGGGTCCTGTCGAAGCTAAGATAAAGGAGTTCGGGGTGGTACCGACACTAAAGATACCTAGACCAGTCCGTATCACCGGGGCCCCTGTCGTGGTTGACATTTTGGCTAATTCCAATATCAGGGTAAGTTGTCCAATCTTATGGAATGCGGTAGATCCTCAGGGATTTGAGCATTGTGGTCGAGACTGCATTGTACGACCAGGATAGCAGGTAAGATAGCAGGTAACTTAGTAGCCTCGCACCTAAGCTGGGAACTGAAAAGTAGCCACAGGGTAAGTCTAGCCACAGGGCGGAGGTTGAGGTCAATTGTCGTAGTCACGTGAGAGTCTGCCAAGTCTTTCGTGTGCGGTCAACTCTCGATATCTCCACGATGCAAATAATGACTATACTAATATAAACAGGTACCTATATGACGTATGACGATTTCCCAATCATTTCTCTGGCACGGCATAGGGCCGCCGAGTGGAATACGGTACCTGCAGCTATGGAAGTGTGCCCAGATATTTTTGCGATAAATTACAGCAAATTATGATTGTTTAGCCATGGATTACCGTATTCTTCCAGCATCCACTGTTAATCCAAATGTAAGGCACGTGGGTATAAAATCTAGATATAGAGCAAGGGTATCCCAGTTAAGTAATGCAACAATTCTGTAAAGATTATCTATTGAGGGATTACAGATCATATATTGTTTATTTGAGCATAATAATCACTGCTTGAATAGTTCAGTGGTAGAATTTACGCTTCCCAAGCGTAAGGCGCGGGTTCGATTCCCGCTTCGAGCATCAAATCTTTTTGCTTCTATCTTTCCCGTGACCACACTTTTGCTTAATCTAGGAAACCTTTCGGTTATATTACAGATGGCGTATACATTTATACCTGAACATAACCTGCTACAAGGTGTAACGATATTGTCCGGGGTGCAACAAAGGCTTTGTCAACTTTTACGTATGCTGCACCAATATTCTCAGCCAAACCATTAACCTTCAATTCAACTGCCGCCCACGCACGCACGCACGCAATCTATCTACGGCAGCTCACTCCACGATTCTAATTCTTTTGTTTCCCAAGATCTCACCCTGCACGCGCGGCGCAAATCCCTGCCCGACGTTTAAGTTTCCCGTTGAATGAATGCGGCTGAAAAGTAAGCTCCACATTCCACGTGGTGGAACCCACATAACCTACCCCACCACGCAAAAAGGAATTTTAGGGACCCACTTGGGATTTGTGGATCTACAGTGTTAGCACACGCAAGGCGTGGAGTGGATCTGGATCGACGACAGATTTTGATTGCTTAAGCCTGACGACTAAGATCTAGAGGGGCCCACTTTTTGTTTTTGCGGTAGGCAAGGCTGAGACCTTCGAGTACATAGCTTGTCTTGACGACAGACGATACATGGCCGTTACAAAAACGCAGCACAGGAACACTGAACGTCATTAGACAAGATACACGAGAATACCTCACCTTACTTTTTACTTCACCTTAAAAAATCCCTCAAATACGAATAACTAACGTCAATAACCGGAACCCGTCATCCTTGCGGAACTTCCTCCGCCTCCACCATGTCACTCCCACCGCTCACCCCCGCCGAGCATCTCTACCTCACCGAACTCCTCCCCATAACCATCATCCCCCGCGTCCATCTACCGTCACTACCCCTCATCTCC